>Ga0255340_1000404_pt1 | contig 72160 bp, 59 predicted proteins | sample wastewater_treat_7_FD_192417 | JGI IMG/M metagenome (GOLD analysis project Ga0255340, IMG submission 192417) | Wastewater microbial communities from Lulu Island WWTP, Vancouver, Canada - plant10 | ecosystem: Engineered > WWTP > Wastewater > Unclassified | place: Canada: Vancouver, British...
TTCTGGCTTCTGTCCTTTTACTCTCGCCGTGCTCATTCAGGGCAAAGGGCACTGACTGTCAACAGACGTCTGGGGACGTCCGGCGACGGGCCAGGAAGAAAATGTTGTGGAAAACTACCGCCATGCTGGGCGATTTACACAACCTGTCGGTCCGGACGGAAATGCCGTTGGCGCTGGACAACGGTAGTTCGGACAATTCGCCCGTTCGCCCCCCAACTCCCGTCGCTTGGCATCCGACCCCGGGCGGGCCCCACGAAAAACACCCCCGCTCAACCCGATCTCCACATGAACTGGAAAAATAAATTACTCGCCTATCTGCACGATCCACCCCACAAGCCGGTGGGCATCCAACGGCATGAGCAGGAACGCGACTCGTTCCTGAACCGTTTTGGTTTATCCCCCGAGGACATGGACGCGTTCGAGAAATCCGCGGATTGGCAGGCGGCCGCCGCCGACCGCCTTATCTTCCCTGATCCCGCCAAGTCAAGACTCCGCGTGGATTGGAAAGGAAGTTGGATGGAGTTCTGTCACCCGCTGGGCAATATAGTTTCCGCGATCCGATCACTGTAGCATCTCTTAACAACGTTTTTTGAATCATGATCAATTGGAAGGACAAATTGCTCGCTTATTTGCACGATCCACCACATAAACCGTTCCGGATCGCAGGCCATGAAGATGCGCGTGGCCCGTTGTTGCGGCACCTCGGTCTGTCCGAAGATGACATCAAGCAGTGGGAACAAGGACGTCATAAGGCAAATCCGGATTGGCAGGCCGCCGCCGCCGACCGGTTCCCCTTCCCCACAGCCGGCACCTTGTTTGTGGACTGGAAATTACACGGGGAAATGGAGTTCCGCCACCCCCTCACCGGAGATCGCTTCTTGCCCATGACTCAACCCAGACAACATTCGGCTGTCGGCGAATCATGGGTGGAACAGGTGTTGCACGGAATCCCTACTGACGATGCCGGCTGGAAGCAGAAATTTTTCCGTGTCTGGCGGCTTTGGCCGGAGCGTTGTGCACGGGAAAAGCATCCAATTCTCGCCTATCTCGTTGCTGATACCCGCATACCCGATCACACGCTGTGGCATCACAATGGTATGGTGAGCGCTCTTGAAGCAGTTGGCGCCAAACCCGCCTTTCTGCTGTTCCAGATCGGCCCGGTGCAGGATTTCATCGCGCAAGCCCGCAAGACCCAGGACCTGTGGTCCGGCAGTTATTTGCTCAGCTTCCTCATCTCCAAGGCTTTGGCGACTGTGGCCCTCACGCTCGGACCAGACTGTGTCGTGTACCCGAATCTGCGGGGCATTCCCTTACTTGACTGGTGGTGGTCACAGGAAGGCGATTTGTTCCCGCAAGAGTTCTTCAAGCTTGGTGAGGGAAGGTTGCATTCGTGCGAACTTCTTATCCCGAGCCTGCCCAATCGGTTTCTAACCTTAGTGCCCGCCGGTGAGGATGGGCGTCAGGTGGCCGACAAGGCTCAGGCAGCTGTGCGCCAGTTGTGGCAGGAAATTGCAGATTCGGTTCACGCCCATCTCTGCCATCGCCTGCAAAATCACCTCACCAACGACGAGTTCAAAGGCTGGGATGCTCATTGGCAGCATCAAGTCAAACACTTCCCTGTTCTGGATTGGACACTACACGAATGGCATCCCGAGCAAAAGGCCATCCAATGCGTGGAATCAAGGGATGGGGCCACGCCGCCGATGATCAACGGATGGAAAGATCATCCTCTGCGTCACGCCATGGCCTGGCGTAACATGATCCCAGTTGATCACCGTGAGTCCTGGCACGGCAACCGCAATGACGCCTTTGCTTGGTCGCTACACTATGCAACAACGGACTGGAAATTTGCTGCCACCAAAAATGCTCGTGGGTTCGCGTCGTGGCCGGTGCTGCGGCCCGATGAGAAGTCGCCACCCAAAGATCACTTGAATGGGCGCGATGAGGTTTTGGGCGGGGATATCAAAGGATTTTGGGACGCCTTGCGCGTAGCCTGTGGCGGTGCAGACAAGGGCGACTTCAAAGGTCGCCAACTCTACGGCGCGATTAGTGTCGTCAAACGTCTCTGGCCGCGCGCTTACTTAAGCGAAAAGTTGCAATGGAAACAATGGAAGCCCGACTTTGAGTCGGTTCAGGACATTGCTGTGATCGAAAGGGATCTCGACGCACTGCCTGGTGAATCGCTCCGGTCATGCGGTTACTATGCCGTGCTCTGCATGGACGGCGATGATATGGGCCAGTGGGTCGGCGGTATAAAAACACCGCTCCTGAAAAAAGTGCTGGCCGGTAAGGCTTGGGATTATTTTAAGAACGGTAAGGCTGGCAAGGGAGGATGGAAACCTTTGGGAGGTGAGGGGGAGGCCGATCTGCCGCCCAAGGCGGAGGCGGTTCGCCGCCCACTGAGTCCCAGTTTTCACGCCGCACTTTCTGAGGCCATTAGCAACTTCGGCCTCTATTGTGCCGGACAAATCGTTGAGAAGTTCAGTGGACAGATGCTTTTTGCCGGCGGAGATGATGTCCTTGCCATGCTTCCGGCGGCCAAGGCACTCGAATGCGCTTTCGCTCTCCAGTGTGCCTTCCAAGGTTATTTGCCGGATGACGCACCATGCAGCGTCAGAACCGCATTACAATGGTCACCGGACAACCCAAGTGGTCTGTTTGAGTTTCCTGCTTATGGCTTCGTCACCTGCAAGCATGGCGCGGGCAAGTCTGAGCGATTACGTCCGAACTGGCCGCTCATGGTTCCTGGTCGCGAAGCCACGGCCTCGGCCGGCATCGCCATCGGCCATGTCCGCTCGCCGATGCAGGACACCATTCAAGCGGCGCGCGAAGCCGAGCGGCTGGCCAAGGAAGTCCCGAACAAAGGAGCTTTCGCGCTGCAAGTTCTCAAGCGCTCGGGCGAAGCCGTTGGTTTTGCGGCCCGCTGGTCATCCGGAGTGGTGTCGGTCTGGAGCGAACTGGAAGCCGGCATTCATGATTTGAGCGGACGGTTTGCCTACCGCTATGCCAGCTTGGTCAAGGCCCTTGTCGTCACTGGCGGCGGACCGGAGGGTGCCGCCTACGCGTCCGAATGGACTGAAACGCTCCGCGAAGCCATCGAAGCCGAATTACGCCACGTGTTGATACAACAAGGCGACTTCAAAGCGGATAAGGCGCGCGAACAAGCGCGGCGCTGGTGTAAAGACCTAACAGCGGCACTTAATCCACGCGACTACCTCCATTTCTGGATGACGTGGGCCTTTGTCAATCGCCTGACCAAACCCTCAACCGACCCTCAATCATGAATCCGCTGCTCATTGAACCCACCGACGTTTTGTTCTTTCGCGACGCTGTGCCGATGTCCGCCGGACAGGGTAAAGGCGCCGGCTGCCGGCTGCCTTTCCCCAGCACCCTGCATGAAGCCTTCCGGGGCAGTCTATTGCGGGCCACGGGCGGGATGGTCGGGTGCAAACAAATCGAAGGCCGCCCGCGCGCGGCGAACCGCACGGGTAACTGGCATGTGGACGGTCATGACGGCAGAACGTTCATCGCCACCAAAGCCTACCGTTCCCTGCGGACCATCGGCCCGCTGCCCTATCAGAACGGACAGTTGCTGCTTCCCGTACCCAATGATGTGGTCCATACGCCCGATAAACAGCTCGCCCGCTTACAACTCTGGCGCGATGCGGCGGTCGAGCTTCACCAACAATCCGTTCCAAGCCCGGTCGCCTTTCGTCCACCTTGTTTGCCGGTGGCCGTCACCCCTCCGGATAAACACGGTCTGCTTTCCGGCTGGTGGACCACGGCTCAATATCGGGCTTACCTCGATACCGCCCGCGTACCAGGCGAGCACAAGAACAACCCCGACGATTTTTTCCATCCGCTGCCCACCGCGGATCTCTGGGCCGCCGAGCAACGTGTGGGGGTGCAAATTGACCCCGGTTCATTCGCGTCCGCCGAGGGGCAACTTTACGCCGGCAGTTATCTGCGGGCGAACAAACACACCCGCTTTATGGCTTGGGCCGAAGTTGCCGATCCTCAATCGGCTCGCAACGGCGAGGCGGAGGCCCGCCGGCGCGAGCGTGAACAACTTGCCCGCTTGGACTGGCTTTTGCTCGGTGGCGAATTTCGTCTCGCCCGCCTCTGGCACCAGACCGAAAACAGGCAGGCGATTCCGGATCCGTTGGGCGAACTTCGCCTACCGCCGGCCCCGCCGCCGGGCGATGGCCCTTACCTGCTCAAATGGGTTCTGGTTACCCCGGCAATTTTTGCGCACGGCAGCCTCCCGGGCTGGTGTTGGAACGCAACCGATGGCCGCCCTCCGGGCGAAGTCCGGTTGGGCGCGTCCAAACGAAAAACCGATCACCAAACGCTTCCCGGACGCGCCCAGTTGATCTCTTGGTGTCTGAGCAAACCACGCACCGTCTCGGGATTCGATGTGGTCGAAGGGCGGGCCAAACCCACCCTGCTCGCCGTGCCCGAGGGTGGCGTTTATTACTTCCTCTGCGAAAACCGGGACACTGCCACCGCCCTGGCAAAAAAACTTCACTGGCAACCTCGTTCCGATTTTTACGGCGAAAAAGGCTGCGGCTATGGCCTGGTCAGCTTCGCTGTTCAGATGCACCGGACCTCGGTGGACGTCCGGCAACTCGCCCAAGAACTTTTTACCACTTAACCATCAACCATGAATAACCATATGAAACGACACCTCCTGACCCTCTACACCCGCACGCCGCTGCATGTGGGCAGCGGCACCTCGGTGGACGTGGTGGACCTGCCGATCATGCGGGAACGCATCACCGGCTTCCCCGTCATCCCCGCCAGCAGCCTCAAAGGCGTGCTGCTCCAGCACGCCCGCGAGACTTTTGAAAATGGCGAGTATGCCCGTGTGAACGGGATTCCTGAAGCCGCCAAACTGCTCTTCGGCGCTGCTGAGGAGATTGAGGGAGACGGCGAAAAGAAGCGGATCAGCAACGCTGGTTGTGTGCAGATCATGGAAGCCAAACTCCTGGCCTTCCCGGTCCGTTCCCTCGCCGGTTGCTTTGCCTGGCTGACCTGTCCCGCCGCACTGGAACGCTACCAACGGGATACCGGACGCCAATTTGCAGTGCCACAACCGGCCAAGGATCACGTTATTGTGCCGGGCGACTCCCAACTCACCATCCCTGGTCAAGCCCAGGTCGTATTCGAGGAATACGCACTTGCCACTCAGCCGGCGGACGGCGCAAAAGCCAAAGCGGTCGCCGATGCACTCAAAGGAATTTGTGCCGATCCGCTTTGGTCGGAATCACTGCACAAACGCCTGGCGATTGTTCATGACGAAAACTTCCAGCACTTCGTCACCACCTGCACCGAGGTGGTGGCCCGGATTGTCATTGATCCTAAAACGCGCACCAATGAAAACCTGTGGAATCAGGAGAATGTCCCTTGCGAGGCGCTGTTCTACAGTGTACTCACCGTTCTGCCATCCCGCCGCACCAATGGTACGCTTGATCCACATGCACAATTGGCCGAACTGTTGCCAATCCAAAACCCGCCCATCCTGCAGATCGGCGGCGACGAAACCACCGGCCACGGCCTGTGCGAAACCAAACGGGAGGAATTGAAGGAGGAAACGAAATGAAGACTCTGGCTCAAATCCGCGCGACCAATGCCCTGAAAGCAAGTCGCATCCCAGGCATGGGCTTGGGGCAAAAAGGGGGTAATGCCCTCAGCGGATTCCCCATGCTGATCAAAACCGATGGTCTGCTGGCTGCCGGCGCGTTCGCTGTTGAACTCAGCCCCAAAGGTGAACCCAAGCAAGCCGGCGCCAAACTCATCATGGATGCCGTCGCGGAACACCTGGCTTCCGTCGGCATTTGCAAGGCCGGCAAAGCCAAGGATTTGGTGGAGGAACTCGCTCGTGCCGAAGACGCCTCCCAGCTCCGCCGGGCCACAGCCGAGGCTCTTGCTTTCCTAAACTATCTGAAACGTTTCGTCGCCTGACTTATGCTCGCCGTCACCACACCTATCGAGAAAGCCCTCAAAAAGCGCTGCGATGCCTGGCATCTCCGGTTGGACAAATTCAGTTTTGAGCAGCGCGGCGGCCCCGAAGCAAAAACCCAGGCACTGAAAACGGTGCGCGACTGCTGTAATGCTCAAACATCGCGGGTTCACTTGGAAGCCACCATCCGTAGAACGCTCACTTGGATCAGTTGCATGGAGCGCCAGCACGGTGACCGTTTTGGTTCCGTGGAGCTTGTCTTGGATAGCCGCCTGCTCCTGCATCTAGGGCGGGCCAGTGTCTTGGAAAATGTGGGGCTCTACGCCGAACGCACCACCGGCCTGCCGCTCATCCCCGGCACCGCACTAAAAGGCGTGGTCAGCACCTGGGCCTGTTGGGCGGCTCACTTCAATCCCACGGACGGCTCCTTCCGTGAGTTCAGTCAGGACAGCACTCAACGACACAACTTTGCGAATGCGGAGGCACTATTGGCCGAGCGTATCCTTGGCAATAACGATCCGGACGGCTCTGAACAAGCCGGTGATGTCGTTTTTGTGAGTGGTTTTCCGCTCACGGCACCAAAGTTGGGGTTGGACATTGTGAACCCGCATTACGAAGCGGACGGCCGCGACAAGCAAAAACTCACTCCCAACGCTTTCCTCTGTGTTGAGCCGGGCATCATCTGGCGCTTCGTGTACTACGTGCGTGTTGGCACAACGGATGCCGTTAAACTGAAAGAACAAACGCAAACTTGGATTGAGGAGGCGCTAACCCAAACCGGTATCGGCGCCAAAACCGCCGCGGGCTATGGCCGTTTTCGTCGCCCTACAAACGAGGATCGAACCGCCCAGGAAAAACGTCAGCATGACGTGGTCGCAGCCCAAGCCAAGACTGCGGAGCAGGCCAAGTTGGACGCGGCAAAAGCACAGCAACACGATGAGGCCCAAGCCAAAATGAAGCAGGATTATCCCAACCCAGCTTCATTCAAAAATCTGGTTCTTAATAAACTGAACCCCAGTCAGCTTGAGCAACTTCGCAGCCAAATTCCCACGCTGCAAAAACCGGAGAATGAATCCTGGCGCGAGGAATTGAAACAACGGCTGGCCTCCCCTGACTACAAAGACATCCGCAAACGCCTCCGGGGGAAAGACTGGTTTCCCTCGGATTGGCTGCCGCCACAATAACGCCGCGCCATGCAACTAAAATTCCAAGAATACAAGTTTACCCTGCTCACTCCTTGCTTCAGTGGTACGGCGTTGGGCAAGAACGACGACCATGCCGAAATGCGGATTCCGCCGATCCGTGGGCACGTTCGTTTTTGGCATCGGGAGTTGTTCAAGGCAGACAACGCGAACCGTGTCTGGGGCAGCACCAGCGGTGATGAAGGCCAAGGCAGTCGGGTAGCGCTCCGCTTTGTCGGCGGGGTGTCAACCAAGCACGCCCACCCCCGGCCCACCATGCTGCCGCATAAGAATAACCCGAACCAGCGCGGGCCGCGGCCCGCGTTGGCCGCCGACGAATCTTTTACTTTTCACCTGCAGCGCCTCGTGGGTTGCACGGAGACCGATTGGCAGCATGCCCAAGCTGCCGTGAAACTTTGGCTCTTGTTGGGTTGCCTTGGACTGCGCTCCAACCGCGCTGCTGGCAGCGTGTGGCCTTTGGCGTCCGAAGATTGGCCCGAACCGCCCGCAACCCGGGAGGAGCTCAAGCAAACCCTGATGGATCTTAAATTCCGTTGGCCAGTTAGTTTGATTGGGGAAAATGCGGGTAAGGATGCAACGGAATTGCGGGAGACTGCCTCCGATACCATCAACGATGCGCGGCTCTTTGGTTCCGCCGGCAACACCCGCAAGCCTTCCCCCACCAAATTCAAAGTAATTCGGTTGGGACAAACGCACTGCCTGCTGGCCACCGCCCCGTCTGCCGGCGGTCGTCCTAATGTGCTTCCCGAGGCATACACACGCTTACAAGGCAAATCACGCTGGCAGGCACTCGGGCCCTGGCACCCCTTGCTCCCATGAAACTCCTCCCCTCTCACCGCTTGCCCCCAGCCGTCGCTCCGAATCACAAGGCAATGCTTGTGTCATGAGCCAGGCCAACTGCGACCTTCTTATCCTCACCGTGGGCACCGGCACTGCTGGGAAGCATTCCGATGTGGCCCAAGGGCTCGTCAACACCATCAACTGTCTGCAGCCCCGTTTGTTCTGGCTGGTCCCCAGCAACGATCCCAAATCCATTCCGGTGGCCGACCTGATCCGCGAAGGAGTGGCTAACCCGTCGGCATTCCAGCCGTGGAGCGAAACAGCACCCTACCATGCCATCCCCGAGCCGGACGATATCCACGAATGCCGTCGTCAGGTGCGGGAAGTCATTCAAGCGGCGGGAAAGATGCTTCGCCAAGGTGAACGCATCATTGTCAACCCGACCAGCGGCACTAAGCAGATGAGCGCCGGCGCTACGTTAGCCGCATTGGATGAAGCGGTGGGACGAATAGATTTTACCACCGGCCAGCGCGTGGATGGCGTCGTGAAAACCGGCACGGAAAGAATCCAGTCTTTCGACGTCCTGGCCTTTCTCCGGGAGCGGGATCTCCGGTCAGCAGATGAATTGTTTGCCGCCGGGGCGTTTTATGCCGCCGCCCGGCTTCTCCGGCCTTATTCGTATGACCCAGCGGCGGCTAAGGCCCGGGAACAGGCCCTCTGCCTCCATGAATGGCAGCGGCTTAACCATGCCCGTGCGGCCAGCCATGCCGCCAAATTTTCCGAAGAACTCCGCACCCATCTCCAGCGTCTCGCCGCCGCGGATGAATTCAGCACCGAACGCCTCGGCGATCTACTGGCGAGCGCCGACGAACTGGCCCGTTGGGGGGACCATGAGGAGGCCCTGGCCCGTTACTATCGGGCCGCCGAACAGACCGCCAAGGTTCGCTTGGTGCAAGCTCATAACCTGCGCCCTCCCTATCAACTCACCGTTATTCTCAATTTACTGCCGGTTGGCAGTCGGTTGGCGGATGAATTTCGTCGGAAAGCCCACGATGGCCGGGTGCTTTTGACCGCGCAGACCGCGTGGGACCTGCTCGACGCGTTGAACGACCCCCTCGCGAAGGCTTACTTGAAAGACCAACAGCTGCAGTGGGGACTCTATCGGCGCCATGCAACCATGTATGGCCACGGCCAAGGGACGGTGGGCGCCGCAGAAACCCAACAGGTGGCCGCCCGGTTACGCAACCTTCTCCAAGAACATTTTCCTGCCGCCCAAGCCTGTTGGCATACCACCCTTCGTCCCCGTTCGTTGCAATATTAGTATGTTAGTATGCGCGTTTTCCTCAACTAATCTTGTGCTGCCAATAAACTATTTCACCATAGAATAACGAACCACCACAAACTCCCCCAGCAACCGATGTCCCCGTTCCTCACACTTATCCAGTTGATCAGCGAGCAGACAATGCAGAATGTCCTGCCCATTCTGGCCCTGCAACCGGCCCGAGTCATCTCGGTCCAAAGTACCCAGAAGTTTACCCAGGCCGTCACCAACATTCAGTCTGCGGTGGGCTTGGCCCACCGCGACGGCATCGTCAAGGCCGTCCCTAACTTTGAACAAATCGTTGTTAATTCAGATTCGCCGCGGATTGAAGAAACCCGCCAAGTTGTCGCTGCCATTTATCAAAAACATCCGGAGGCAATTTTGAATTATACGGGCGGAACAAAAAACATGAGCATCGGCGCCTGGTTGGCTGCCCAGGCAGCGGGCGCACGGGCCATCTACTGCGATACCCCCCGGGAGTTCCTAACCGAACCAACCGGAGAGGGAACTCGGGAGATGACGTTTCCCATTACGCTTCCGGAATTGGCCCAAAAATTAACGGTGGAAATTGTCCTTGCGGCGCAAGGACTGCATGAAAAATGCAAATGGAAAGAAGGCGGCCAGAGTCCCGAAAACGAAGCGTTTGGAGAAATCGCCATGGAACTTGCCCACCAAGACCACACAACCATGCAGCGACTGCGTAACATCATACGCATGCATGGGCTCAATGGAAAAAGCGGCACCCCAACGAAAGAGGATTTGGATCGGGTTGACCAGAACCCCATACCGCTCGGGGATTTAGAATCCAAAGTCCGTCCCTTCCTTGAGGCCGCCAAGCAATGCGATTGGTTAATTGAAGTCGAGGGTTCAGGATGGTTTTTTAACGTGCGCAACGAGGGGGGGGGCAAAAAGCGCCGCCAAATACTTAAGTCAATAATCATGCATTTAGAGGGGGATGCATTTGAAATCTATGTGCAAATCTGCTTAAAAAAGAGCCGTCGTTTTACCCACTACTTCCATAGCGTCCAACCAAAAAGTGCCAGCGAAACCCCGGACTTTGGAGAAACCGATTTTCTGGCCTTTGATCCCAAGGAACTCAGTTTGACGTTGATTACCTGCAAATCCTCTCCCCCTTCACTCGAACATTTAGAGTCCGTATTGGCGCGGAAGGAAAAGTTTGGGGGACGATTTACCAAGGGCCTTCTCTGTGTGATGGGCGCTGATCAACCCCAAAAAGACAAACTCAAAATGCAGACACGTTTGTTGGGGTTGGAATTGGCCGTAGGCAAAGAGGAAATTATTTCGGTTCTACAATGCCCATCCGATGCAGACATTCCGCCAGAGAAGGTTGCGTCCAGCCACTGAGAATCCATGCCGCCGCCTCCCCCTCCCTTCGCTGGGTCGGCCCAACAACCCCACGTATCATGCCAGCCCTTTTTTGTGCTGCTGACGGGCGCCCTTTTGCCCGCTGAGATCATGGCCCTTAATCTTTCCATTCTCCGGCGCCGCCAAACTGGCGGAGTCGTTTGCTTATGAATCCCAGGGGTGCCGGCTTGTTCCGCCGTGTGCGGGAGGGGGCTGTGACCAATCCCGGTCCGATCGGCCTCTATCCACACCGGGCGCTTCGGTTGCACGGTCGCACCCACCTCTTGACGTATGAAAGCCCGATCCCCGGGCCGGTCGAAATTTTCAATCACAATCCGCATTGAACCATGAAAACAGGATCCAAGTCTCGATCTGTCACCTCGCGCAGAAGCGGGCCGATGCCTCGTGAACGCCCATCCCGAAGGCCGGCCAAGGCGGCGCTTTCAGTGCCGCCAACAACCGCCGGAGAAACGGTTCTTCTCGCCGTCACCGGCATGGCCCCGGCCATACTCACGGAAACAATCTGGGCTTTGGCGCATCCGACGGATGGCAGTGAGCCGGTCATCCCGACGCGCGTGATCGTGGTGACCACCACCCAGGGGCGTCAAAAGGTGAACCAACTCTTCGAGCCAGCTTCACAACTGGCCGGGCAAACACCTTGGGAGGCGCTCCGGCAGGCCTTGCAGGCCGGCGGACACAATTTGACGGGCAAATTGCGTTTCGGTCAGACCGCCGCTGACATACGCATCATCACCGCCCATGATGCCGCCACAGGGCGCAGCACGGAATTATCGGATATCCGCGATCAAACTGACAATGAAGCCGCCGCCGACTTTCTCCTCGAGCAGGTGCGAACTGTCGTGGAGAATCCGGACCTGAATCTGGTGGTGTCCATCGCGGGCGGTCGCAAAACCATGAGTGCTTTGTTGTACGCCTGTATGACGCTGATCGGGCGGGAAACCGATCGTCTGACCCATGTCTTGGTGAGCGAACCGTTTGAGAGCTTGCGGGGATTTTGGTTCCCTTCGCAGCCGGGGGCGGACCTTCAAGATCACGCGGGGCGGACGCACCGGCCGGCGTGGGCCAGGGTGGAGCTGGCGGAGGTGCCTTTCGTGCCGTTGCGCAACTTGTTCCGCCAACAACTGGGCCGAAAGGCCGGCACGTTCAGCCGCTTGGTAAATGAGTGCCGTCGCGACCTGCAACAACGCGCCGCCGAAGATTTGCGGGTGACGGTGGAAATCGCGCGGCCGCAAATCGAAATCAACGGTCAGGCCATCCGCCTTGCGCCGTTGGAGCAGTTGTTGTTTTTGTTTTTGGCCCGGCGCGCCAAACATAATGAACCGGCTTATGCCGCCTATAAGGACGCCATGGATGACGTAAACACCTTCCGCGAGGAACAATTGACCGTCGCCAAAGATTTCAATGACTGGCGTCATGCAGACTCGCTCCGGGCCGCGTGGGACGAACGGGCCATCACCAAGGCCGTGGCCGGCATTCGCGACAAACTCCGGCGCGCCGGGGGTGATGCCGCGCGCCTGGCCAGTTGCCTGCCGCGCAAAGGCGAGTGCGCCCTGTTCGTGCCCGGGCCGATGGTTTTCCTGAAATAAACACCGCGCGCTTATGATTTTGGCTTCAACTGGGAAGAACGCTCGGGTTGTCGTCCCGGCTTCAGCCGGAGCAAGTCCAAGCGACCCCGCACCCCGCCTTGGATGCAACCGCCGGCAGGCGGCACTCCCAACGCCCCCGCCGGCGTCGGCCGCCCCCGCGTTTGTCGCACCGCGCCCGCCGACGGAGTCAATCGCCTGAGTGACCTTCCCGGACGTCCGTATTGAAGACAGAAACATTTTGCCGGTTACTCTGTCGGTATGAAAAAATTAACTTTGAGTTTTGACCTCGGCGATTGGTCTCACCGCATGGAAATAGTCCTGCGCCTCGCGGTGCTGGGTCTGTTGGTTGCCGTGCTGATCAAACTTTTCTTTTTGCCGACTTTTACGCTGATTTTGAACCTGGCGTTGTGGGCGCTCCTCGCGGGGGCGCTTGCCCTGCTCTTGCGCGAACTGAGAACGTTATGCCCGTAACCCATCTTGCGGTATGCCCACTCTCATCCTCAACCAAGCCCATTGCCGCGTGGCCCTCGTCTCCGAACGGCTCGAAATCTACGGGCCGCCGCCGGATGACTCGACGACGGAACAACGGCTCCGGACCGTGCCGCTCCTGGATGTCGAGCGGGTGGTGGCCGGGGAAGACACCCATTTCACCCCGGCGGCGCTGGCGGCGATTTTGCGGCGGCAAATCCCCATTCAGTTTTTTGCCTGGAACGGCCGCTTCCTCGGCAGCTTTCTGCCCGCCCAAAATCACCACGGCTTGTCCCGGCTGCGCCAATACCAGCGCACCGAGGACCCCGCCTTCGTCCTGCCCCTGGCCGGCCGCCTCGTCGCCGCCAAAATTTACAATCAACGCCGGGTCCTTCAGCGGCTGCGCGCCCGCCGCTCTCCCGACGCTCCCGACGCACCAGCCGCAGCGGCCCCCGGCGCCCCGCCCGAGGTCCTCGATTGGCTCAACGCGCTCCTGGCCCAAACCGCCCGCGCCCGTTCCCTCGATGAACTGCGCGGCTACGAAGGCGCTGCCAGCGCCCGCTACTTCCCCGCTTGGGCCGCCGCCCTGCCCCCCGCGTTTCCCTTTGAGCAACGCTCCATCCGCCCGCCCCGCAACCCCGTCAACGCCTGCATTTCCTTTGGTGCCACCTTGCTCTACCACGAGGCGGTGGCCTTCATCCATGCGCACGGCCTGGATCCCGCCCTCGGCCTGCTGCATGCCACCGAAAATGGACGCTGGTCCCTGGCCCTGGACCTTATCGAACCCTTCCGCCCCGTCCTGGTGGAAGCGCTGGCCCTGGACCTGTTCAGCCACCAAATCCTGAACCACGCGCATTTCGATGCCCGCGACGGGGGCTGCTACCTCAATGAAGCCGGCCGCAAAAAATTTTTTCTGCAGTACGAACGGCGCATGGAACGCCAGTTCCTCAGCGAAAGTGCCGGCCATCGCACCACCCTGCGCCAACAACTCGAACAGCAAGCCGTCCAGTTCAAGACCGCGTTGGACCGGCCCGAGATCTTTGAACCCTTCCTCATGAATTAACTTGGCCCCCTCCACGCCCATGCCTGCCTTCCCCGCCATCTCTGGCTTCGTCATTTCCCCCCGCCGTTCCGGCTCGGAGGAAGAAATTCCTTCCGTTCAGCCGGGGGTTCGCCGGCGCCACCGGCAAACGGTTCGCCTCCCCGCCGGCGCCCGGACCAAGCCATCGGTTTGTGGTACCGGCTTCAACCGGTGCCACCCACCCCCTTGCCCGACCGTCCCCCTGTCGGACTGCCGGCAGGCGGCACCACCAACCGCCCTCTTGCCTGGCGTCAACAACCTCAATATGCCCGCCCTGCGTGAAACCCTCACCACCAACCCTCCCGCCGCCTGACGACTGGTGGTACCAAGCCTTTGCCAGCGTTCCTTATGAAAAATCGCCGCCGGCTCAAGATCAAATGCTCATCCTGATTGCCTACGACATCGCGGACCCCAAACGCCTCGCCAAAATCGCCAAAACCTGCGAAGACTTCGGTGTGCGCGTCCAGTATTCCCTGTTTGAGTGCCAGCTTGATCGGGAGGACTTCGAAACTCTCTGGCGGCGGCTGCTGGACCTGATCCACGCCGAGGAGGACCGCTTGGTGGCTTACCGTTTGGACGCGCGCAACGCCCGGGAAACCCTCACTGCCGGCACGATGACCTGTTCGGAGAAAGTTTGTTGCTACCTCGTATGAGACCAGCCGACCCCCTCAGGTCCCGAGCCTCGGCCGGGCTTTTCCTCCCAGCTCGTGACCTGGAGTCTGGCCGCTGAGCCGCAATGAGTTATGCAAAAATCTGGCGTTAAACCACGATGAGGGAGAAAAAAACGTCCCTCAAAAACAGGCTCGGGACCGAAAAGGGTTTTGCACCCTTGTCTGGCGGGTGTTTTAATACGCGGAGGGGCGAACGCCCCTCACGCCGAAAGGCATTGGAGACTTGCGGGAACCCACTTCCCGTTTCACCCACTTGCGGAGGGGGGGCGAACGCCCCTCACGCCGAAAGGCATTGGAGACTTTACTATTATCTAAAGTAATTGATACTGTAAGTTCTTTAGGGGCGAACGCCCCTCACGCCGAAAGGCATTGGAGACGGTGCTTTCAATTCCGGCGGGGAACACAGCCCCGCTGGCGGGGGCGAACGCCCCTCACGCCGAAAGGCATTGGAGACCATCTCAGCGGGGTCCGTAATTTTTACTATTGCCTTTGCGGGGCGAACGCCCCTCACGCCGAAAGGCATTGGAGACACGGACCGCAACCCGGTGCTTTCAATTCCGGCGGGGAACAGGGGCGAACGCCCCTCACGCCGAAAGGCATTGGAGACAGCAGTGTAGCACGTCATGGTTATGAAGAAGCGCTAGGAGGGGCGAACGCCCCTCACGCCGAAAGGCATTGGAGACATTGCGGTCTTGTACTCACTGAACTCACAGCAGAGGCCCAGGGGCGAACGCCCCTCACGCCGAAAGGCATTGGAGACTCAATTTGACTCGTGTATAGCGCACCCGCAATGGCGGCGCGGGGCGAACGCCCCTCACGCCGAAAGGCATTGGAGACATGATCGATGGGATTTAATGACTGAAAAAAATATTAAAGGGGCGAACGCCCCTCACGCCGAAAGGCATTGGAGACCGGGCCAACAGAATGGACCGTATCAGTCCTGCCAATCCGGGGCGAACGCCCCTCACGCCGAAAGGCATTGGAGACTTCCGTCGAGTCAAATACCTTGTACGCCCGTGCGAGAAGGGGCGAACGCCCCTCACGCCGAAAGGCATTGGAGACATTGTCTTGCCTTTCTTTTTTTGTTGTCTTGTTTTTTCGGGGCGAACGCCCCTCACGCCGAAAGGCATTGGAGACTGTACCGCCACTTTTGATTATCCCGTCCAGAATAAGTCTTGGGGCGAACGCCCCTCACGCCGAAAGGCATTGGAGACTATCCCGTCCAGAATAAGTCTTGCTAACTCTCTCGGATGGGGCGAACGCCCCTCACGCCGAAAGGCATTGGAGACCGGAAAACTTGAGCGGGCAACTTGATTTCGTAAACCGGAGGGGCGAACGCCCCTCACGCCGAAAGGCATTGGAGACTAAATGACCAGGCAATATGTCCAAATTGACAAGTGCTGGGGCGAACGCCCCTCACGCCGAAAGGCATTGGAGACGCGTGGCATTTATGCTCTGGAATAACTCATCAGGCATATCGGGGCGAACGCCCCTCACGCCGAAAGGCATTGGAGACATTTCCGGAACACGATGTTCCGATATTCCTGCCTGGGGCGAACGCCCCTCACGCCGAAAGGCATTGGAGACTCAGAAATAGTCCAAGCACTTCCCATTTCTGCTCTCAAGGGGCGAACGCCCCTCACGCCGAAAGGCATTGGAGACCAGGTGCTCGTACCACACATTGCCTTTTTCGTATGTCACGGGGCGAACGCCCCTCACGCCGAAAGGCATTGGAGACAAGTTCATTGCCCACGCGTTCGTTTTTATGCACTAAGTCGGGGCGAACGCCCCTCACGCCGAAAGGCATTGGAGACGCAGCATGGCCGGTCGATATCTTCATTTGACGATAGCGGGGCGAACGCCCCTCACGCCGAAAGGCATTGGAGACTTTGAGGACTTTGCCCCGCTGCTTTTTCTTCCTTCTCATTCGGGGCGAACGCCCCTCACGCCGAAAGGCATTGGAGACTATTTTTTTCATTGTCTTGCCTTTTTCTCTTCGGTTGCCGGGGGCGAACGCCCCTCACGCCGAAAGGCATTGGAGACACGTGATTCACGTCCTGACAGTTTTGTTGTATTTCAGTGGGGGGCGAACGCCCCTCACGCCGAAAGGCATTGGAGACTTATTAATGCCAAACGCAATCTCCACAAATGAGTTCATTAGGGGCGAACGCCCCTCACGCCGAAAGGCATTGGAGACGATTGAACCACAGATTTGTGGTTTCTTTCTTTCGTATCTCGGGGCGAACGCCCCTCACGCCGAAAGGCATTGGAGACCTCAGCCCGCCGTAGCCGCCCAGTCGCCATCCACGATGGGGCGAACGCCCCTCACGCCGAAAGGCATTGGAGACTTTGCGCTGACGCGGTCGTCCGTCGTTTCCGCCTTGGTGGCGGGGCGAACGCCCCTCACGCCGAAAGGCATTGGAGACAAACTCCGCCCTTGCGGCCCTCATCCAAGCCAGATAATGGGGCGAACGCCCCTCACGCCGAAAGGCATTGGAGACCAATCCGGACTGGCCCGTGGCCGCGTCGGTCCAGTGAGTGGGGCGAACGCCCCTCACGCCGAAAGGCATTGGAGACACTACGTCCCGGTCCACCCGATGCCCCTTCAGGCACAGGGGGGCGAACGCCCCTCACGCCGAAAGGCATTGGAGACGCCCAGATACCCCAAAACACGTTCGGGTCTGCCACTATCTGGGGCGAACGCCCCTCACGCCGAAAGGCATTGGAGACATTTCGGGGTTATATCGTACTTCCAAATAATGCCCGCTTGGGGCGAACGCCCCTCACGCCGAAAGGCATTGGAGACCAGAGGTTTTCTCTGACAAGCACCGACCTTTAGTAGGGTGGGGCGAACGCCCCTCACGCCGAAAGGCATTGGAGACGTTTGCTTTTTCATTTTGGTTTTTTCGGTTTTGCTCATGGGGCGAACGCCCCTCACGCCGAAAGGCATTGGAGACCTCACATTTGGGTCAGCATTACCGACACCATCACCGCCGGGGGCGAACGCCCCTCACGCCGAAAGGCATTGGAGACCGAGATACCGGTGCCCATAATACTTGCTGTCCCGGCGCGGGGGGGCGAACGCCCCTCACGCCGAAAGGCATTGGAGACGTTAAACGGCTCGGGGGGCGGTCGAGGGCGGTCGTAAAGGGGCGAACGCCCCTCACGCCGAAAGGCATTGGAGACCCACACGAGAAACTTCCAAGTCCAATACTTGGAATCACGGGGCGAACGCCCCTCACGCCGAAAGGCATTGGAGACGAATTCATTTCTCTTGCCTTTCTATTCTGTTGCCGCGGGGCGAACGCCCCTCACGCCGAAAGGCATTGGAGACACATCGGTCCAGTGAGTCTGTACCGCCGGTTTAATGGCGGGGGGCGAACGCCCCTCACGCCGAAAGGCATTGGAGACTTCGTTTTCGTTTTTATTGCATTGAAATAGGTTTGCTGTCGGGGCGAACGCCCCTCACGCCGAAAGGCATTGGAGACTTCGTTTTCGTTTTTATTGCATTGAAATAGGTTTGCTGTCGGGGCGAACGCCCCTCACGCCGAAAGGCATTGGAGACCCAAGTCCAATACTTGGAATCATGCCTTGGAAGTCTGTCGGGGCGAACGCCCCTCACGCCGAAAGGCATTGGAGACAGCGATCTGGGCCTTCCGGGCCCTTTCAGCCTCCAGCGGGGGCGAACGCCCCTCACGCCGAAAGGCATTGGAGACTATTGTCCCGATTTTACATCGGTCCAGTGAGTCTGTACCGGGGCGAACGCCCCTCACGCCGAAAGGCATTGGAGACCCCCTGCGATTCCCCATTTGTTTTGGGTCTTTGACCCTTTGGGGGCGAACGCCCCTCACGCCGAAAGGCATTGGAGACATCGCCTTTCACCAGGCTGTTTATATCCCGGTCCACAGGGGCGAACGCCCCTCACGCCGAAAGGCATTGGAGACGGGGGAAGTCTGTGTAAGCCAAATCACCATCCTTGTTGGGGCGAACGCCCCTCACGCCGAAAGGCATTGGAGACGGCAAGCTCTTGGTCTAACTCTATGACCTGCAAGGCGACGGGGGCGAACGCCCCTCGCGCCGAAAGGCACGGGGGGTGAGGGCGAGGATGGAGGATGGAAGGGCATCCCTCCATTCTCCGCGTCTCGGCGGTTAATTCACCAACCCGGCTTCCGTCCGGAATGCCGGCGCCCACAGGGAATGGGGACAGGATGGCACCTGTCCCTCCCACGGATAGCGAACGTCCTTCGCCGAAAAGCAGAACGACGAACATCCATTCCGCCTGAAGGCGGGACTACGAACCTGCGGTCGCTTGTAGTTCCGGCTTTAGTCGGTTTGAAACTGTCCGCGCGTGGAAAGGTTCGGGGCAAGGATGGAAGGATGGCGGGGGTGTCCCTCCATTCTCTGCGTCTCGGCGGTTAATTCACCAGCCCGGCTTCTATCCGGAATACCGGCGCCCACAGGGAATGGGGACAGGATGGAACCTGTCCCTCCCAAGGGAAAACAAAAAAATCCCGTCTGGCGCGGGCCGGACGGGGGGGGCGGAAAGCAAGCGGAATCAGGCTTTGGCTTCGACTTCCACGATCTTTTCCGACGTGCAATTGTTCATCACCGAGGCGATCCCTTTGTCGCACGCGGCGTCGGAGGAATACATCTCGCTCTTGCCGATCACCTGGCCGTTGGTCGCTTTGAGGACGAAATACGGTTCGCCCTTGACGGAGGTTCGTTTCTCGTAGGCGTTCTGGTTGGGGCCGTTCCGGCGCACGGAATCAATGCCGTTCAACGCGGCGGCCTTGGATTCGTAGATTTCGCTGGTCAGGATGATTTCATGGTTGCCCGCCTTGAGGTTGAACATGGGCTTGCCCGTGGTGGTTAGTTTTAATTCGTAATATCCGCTCATGATGTCTGAATGGTTCTGTCGGTTGTCTTGTTTATCTTGGCGCGCGTGCGGTGTCCGGCCAGCCAGGGCCGGACCGCGCGGTTGACCCACCGCCCCGCCGCACGCCAATCGCGCGCTTCATCCTGGCACGCCGGGTCTAACGGGGCAAAGTCTGCCGGAAACCGGTCCGACGCACAAGCCCAATGACGGCCCAAGGTGCGTTCCCCGCCCGGACACCCGCGCCCGGCCCGGTCCGGGGTGAAATCTCCTTGCCTTGACGGGAGCACGGGCAACACCTTGAAGCCATGAAAAGACGCAGAGCACGGGCGACGCGCGCCGGCTGGTTATTGGTCGGGTGGTTGATCGGAGGGTTGGTTTTGGCGGCGGCGCCGGTGGCGGCGCAGGGGGAGGGGAAAATCTGGAGCCGGTTGATCGGCGCGGCCAGCTATGATTTCGGCGGCGGGGTGGCGGTGGATCCGGCGGGGAACGTGGTCTTCAGCGGGACGACGCAAAGCGCCCTGGGCGGACCGTTGGCCGGGGCGTTTGATGTGTTTGCCGGAAAATGCGACGCGTCCGGCAACCTGCTGTGGCTGACCCAGCGCGGCACGCCGACGATCGAATACGGTTGGGACAATATCAATGCCGGCGCCGTGGGCGGGGTGGCGACGGATCCGTTCGGCAATGTGTATGTGGTGGGCCGCACCGATGGCGCGCTGGATGGCAACACCCTGGTCGGCGGGTTTGATTTTTTTGTCATGAAATTCAGTCCCACCGGCGACTGGCTGTGGACCCGGCAGGACGGCACGGGCCTGCATGACGACGCCCGGGCGGTGACGACGGATCGCGCCGGCAACGTGTTGGTGACCGGATTCGTGCGCGGCGATTTTCACGGCGAACCGCGCGTGGGCTCGGCGGATGTGTTCATCAACCAGTACTCGCCGGACGGCGTCCGGCGCTGGACGGTGCTGTTCGGCTCGGCGTTCACCGATGAGCCCTTTGGCATTGCGTGTGATGCGGAGGATAATGTGGTGGTGACAGGCTGGACCGATGGCAGCATGGAAGGCGAACCGTATCTGGCCAATGGCGACCTTTTCCTCGCCAAATACACGGCCCAAGGTCAGCGCGTCTGGCTGCGCGAATGGGGCACCTGGAACAAGGACACCGGATACGCCCTGGCCACGGATGCCGACCGGAACATTTATCTCGCGGGCTACACCGGGGGACCGTTGTATGGAACGCCGCAAGGGGGGCGGGATGTGTTTCTGGCCAAGTTCGACGCCGAGGGCAAGGAGCTCTGGGGCACCCAGTTTGGCGACGTCGAGCATGATCAAGGCTGGGGCGTGGCTTGTGACGGAGCCGGGCAGGTTTATCTGGCCGGTCAGGCCAGCGGGCCGCTGGGTGCAGACCCGGCTGGCGGCGGGTTGGATGTTTTTCTCGCCAAGTACAATCCCAAGGGGCAGCGGATCTGGCTGCGGCAACTGGGCACGGCGGCGGATGATCTGGCCCACGCGGTCGCGGCGGATGCCCAAGGCAACGTGTATGTCACCGGTTGGAGTTACGGCGATTGGGACGGACACACCAACGCGGGTCAGGCCGATGTGCTCTTGTTGAAATACGGGCCCACGAATCTTCCGCCGCCGGCGCCCACGGCGCTGCCGGCCACTGCTTTGACCCTCAATACGTTCACCGCGAACTGGCATCCTGCCATTCCAGCCACGGGTTACCGTTTGGATGTTGCCGCGGATGCCGCGTTCACGCAATTCCTGCCCGGGTACCAGGACCGGGAGGTCGGCACCGCTTTGAGTCATACCGTCGGCGGTTTGGCCCCGGGCACCACCAGTTATTACCGGGTGCGGGCGGTCAATGCATACGGGACGAGTGATTCCTCGGCAACCATCACGGCGACGACAGTGATCCCGATCTGCACGCCGGCCACGTTGAAGAACGGCAGCTTTGAGGGGAACGCGCTGAACGGCGTGGGGGAACATTGGACGGGCTACCGGCGCGCGCCCAATCCGCCGTGGGTCAGTTGGACGTTGCAGACGGCCGCCCCACCCGCCGGTGCGGGCCAGCGTTATCAGCAAATCCAAGTCACCAACTCGTTGGGCGGCGGCGCGGGCGTGCGCCAGACGGTGACCGGCTGCGCCATCGGCGCCACTTACGTGGTCGCGGGTTGGATGCGCGGAAACTCCATCAAAGCGACGTGTACGGTGAAGGTCAGTCCCGACGCTTCGACCGACTGGACCACGGCGATCCACCTGAATCCACCGCAGACCTACGCCGGCGCGGATTGGACCCGGTTTTCCGGAACCGTGGTGGCGACGGGAACCAACATGACCCTGTGGCTGGACGCGGAAACGACGGTCCCCGGCCCCGCCAAAGCCGCCTGTTTTGACGGAGTAACCGTGACCTGTCTGGTGCCGCCGGCGCCGTTGAAATTTGAAACGATCCATCTGACTGCTCAAGGCCGGCCGCAATTGCGGGTGAGCGGCACCCCCGGCGCGCCCGTGGCCATCAGCCGGTCCGATGATTTCGTGACGTGGACGACGCTGACGAATCTGTGGCTCTCCCACCCCGGCGGTACCGGACAAGTGATGGACGCCTCGGCCATCGCGGTTCCCCGCCGTTTTTATCGGGCCACATCTCCCTGAGACGTTCGGACGGGAAACCAGCTTGGCATCAGTCCCAGCACCCGGAAGCCATCCACAAACCGGATAGATAAGTTTGGTTGGATCGTGATCTCGCGGTGTCTATTCGCCGCGAAGACGAACGGACCTTCCTTTCGTAACGCATTTTCAGTTAGCCATTTCTGACGAGTCCAACCCTCCGTTCATCGTTCGTGTTAATGATGAACACAATTCGTTGTTATCACACGACCTGAAATCTTCGTTATTCCGATATTTCCGATTGATATTATACATGAATTGGTTAATGTGGCGGGCAGAAAGACAGAGAATCGTGGCTATGGATGAAGCAAAACAGGACCTCTGGGCGACCGCGCAACGGCGTGGACAATCCGCTGTGGCGGGAATGGTTTGCCCGCATCCCCAATCCATGCAGCCCGGTTCGTCGTCAACTTGGGAGCAACCCAGTTTCAGAAGATCAACGACTGAAAACTAATCTGGCCCTTGCTGGCGGAAGCGCCGGGCGGGCGGTCAAACACACCCAAACCAAATCATGAATACTCGACACATCCCGGGGGCAACTCCCCGTCGCGCCCCGCAGCAACACCGGATTGCCTTGGCGGTCGCGGCGTTTTTTACCGTCAGTTTTGGCGCCGGGGCGCAGACGATTGAACCGCCACCCGCAAAGGCGGAAAAATGCGACCCCCTGCCGTTGCATCAAATCGAAGGGAACGGCGGCATCTTTTCCACGCTCTCGGCCTATATCGTCAACCCGCCGCGCGCGGGCGAGGTCTTGGGCCGGCCCAGTCTGGGGTTTGCCTATGTCAACCTCGGCCACGGCCAGAATCTGCAAGCCTTCACCATCACCGAATCCCCGTGGAAACAACTCGAACTGGGTTACGGCTGGAATCGCCTGGGACTGGGCGATCTGCCGCGGGCGTTGGATCGCGCGTTGGCGCCCGCGGGTTACACGGGGCCCGACGACGTTCATCTGCATCATGTCAACGCCCGGCTCCAATTGCTCCGGGAAAACGCCTTTGACCAGCCGTGGCTTCCCGCCCTCACTGTCGGCGTGCATGGCAAATTCAACGACGGCATTGACGACATCAACGCCGGCACCAAAGGCGCCGTGGCGGGAGGCGCCTTGACCACCCTGGCGGGGATTCGCGATGCCAGCGGCGTGGACTTTACCCTTTACGCCTCCAAACTTTTCCCTGATCTGCCGCGCCCGGTGCTGGTCAACCTCGGCGGACGCGCCACCAAAGGCGTTTGGAACGGTCTGGGCGGTTTTGCCGATGACTACGCCTTGCTCTTGGAAGGGAACGTCGTGGTGTTTGTGACCCCGAACCTGGGACTGGCGGTGGAATACAAGCAACAAGCCCGGGAATATCGGTCCATCGGCAACCTGGTCAAAACAGCCGGAGATTGGTGGACGATTGACGCGGCTTACGTGGTGAACAAACACCTGACCGTCGCCGCCGGCTACGGCCATTTTGGCAACGTCCTCAATCACACTGCCAACGGCGTCTGGGGCATCACCCTCAAATACGAGTTCTGAAAACGCGCCTGGTCTTGGGTGGCGTGCGTCGTGGCGCGCCTCCCCGCGGCGTGACGGATTGACTTTCGATGACGGGGTTGGTCTCCGGATGGTTGAGAGAGTTATTTTTCCGCCCGCCCGGCGGGGTTGTTCTCCGTTCCCCCCGCCGTCCTTGCTTGCGGATGACTAATGCGCTGAATTGCTCGAAATTTTTTTTTGAATTTTTCGTTGACGGGAATCGGTTCTGAATTTACGCTCTTCGCCAGAGTAACCCAAAGACATCAACCGAACCCGAAATGATGTTCGCGCATGGCTCAACTGATAAAAACGTCAGTTCTCATCAGAAGACAAGGGCCAACCATTTCCCAACGGGCAACGTGAAGGCAGTTCCCACCAGATGCGACCAATGACCGGAACAGCACAGGAGATTTAATATGTCCAGGCTCCGTGAACCTTTGAAGTGGGTGCGATGGGGAGTGTGCGTGGGAATCGTCGTTGGTCTGGGCCCGATGGCCCGGGCGCAATGGAGCAGCCAGACGCTGGCGCTGTCTCCCGGCTGGAACGCTGTTTATTTGACTGTCGCGCCCACGCCGTCCGATTGCGATTTAGTTTTTGGCAACAATCCCCGCATCCTCAGTGTGCGCCGGTGGGCGCCCGCGCCCTTGGAAGCGGTGGAGTATGACGAAGTCACGGGCGCGGTTCTGCCGCAAAGCGGCTCGTGGCTGACCTGGTTTCCGGCCACGCATCCGGATCGCCTTTTGTTGAATCTGGTGGAGGTGGCCGGGGGCACAGGTTATCTGATCCAAGTTTCGGAGGGCGGCACGGTAAATCTGACAATTCCCGGCCGGCCGGTGGCGTTGCCGTACGCCTGGCAGCCGGGGGCGCATCATTTTGTCGGACTGCCGGCGTATTCGGCCACGGTGAGTTTCAGCGCGTTTTTTGCCGCTGCCGAGGGCCGCATCGTGACGGATTACTATGGCGGCGGGGAACTCTATGCCGTGCTGCTCAGTGGCGCGCACCAACGGATTGTCACTCCGGCCACCACGGCCATCAAACCGGGCACCGCCTATTGGATCAAAGCGCAGCAATACTCGACCTACGCGGGGCCGATCGAGGTAAAGGTGGAATCGGCCGCGGGCTGGTTGGATTTCGGCCGCCGGCTGACGCCCCAGTATGTGCAGATTCGTAATCTCACCGGCGCGCCGCGGGGCGTGAAGCTGGCCCATCAAGCCTCGAGTCCGGCGCCGGCGGGCACACCGCCGCTGGCGGGTTTGGTGCCGCTGAAGTATGCCGTGGTCAGCGGGATTTCCGAAGCCGAAGGGCGCACTTGGCAAACGCTGCCGAACTCGTGGAGCACGCAACTGCTGGCCGGCGCGACGCTCCGCCTGGCCCTGCTCCCTGATGCTCTGGCACTGGGGACGGGCAATACGAACAACGCCTTTCAAAGCATTCTGGAAGTGACCGACGACGTCGGCCAGGCCGGCGTGGTGCGCCAGCGTTTTGGCGTCCGCGCCATGGCGCGCTTGGGGTCGGCGCTGGAATCCCTGGGCCTTTGGGTGGGGGAGGTGAACGTGACCGAGGTGGGCCGGCTGGAGATGCCGGGGGTGTACGGCCTGCCGCAAACTCCGCGTCCGGTGGCGCGGCCCTTTACGTTCCGGCTGCTCGCCCATGTGGACAGCACCGGCAAGGCGCGGCTCCTGCAACGGGTCTTTGTGGGCACGCGCCCCAACCCGGCCAGCGGCGGCGTGGTCACTGATTTGATGGCCACCGAAGCGCGAGTTTCGACCTACAAAGCCCAATACCCGGACGCCCAGGTGTTTCGCCTGGCGAGCGCGAATTTTCCGTTCATGGCCCCGGTGCTGTTGACCAACGGCGCGTTTGGCGTGCCGAACCAGGCGGTCCGGGGCGGCGTGGCGGTGTCGCGCGACGATGCCGTGAATCCGTTCCGCCATGCCTACGCGCCGCTGCACGACAACAAGGAGCGGCGGGCCGAGGATGACATTCCCTACACGGACGATGTCGAGGTCTTCTCGGTGCATCGGGCGATTGAAATGGTTTTCCAGGGACCGGACGCGGTGAACCCGGAACCGCGCTGGGGCGAAGTGGTCTGCGGCGGGGTGTATCGCGAGAAAATTTACGGCCTGGGCGGTCCGCTGGAGGCGACGAACCGGGTCATTACAGCGGAAGGACGGTTCGTGCTCCGGCGGGTTTCGCCGGTGGCGACCTTATTGCAGTAGGGCGGGCGCGGCGGTGGCGAGGGCGCCTCCGGTGGCGCCGCCCGGCGGGTGAAAGTTGAAAATCGGCAAGATCAGTGAACCAACAATCTGCGGAGTGCATGGCTCCGGTTGAGGAACGACAAATGAAAACAGCAGCTCGAATAATCGCACTGGGACTGGTGGCCTTCGTGGGCACGGCGCCGGCGGGCAATCCTCCGACCACGCTGACGATGATCCCGCCGCTCATCAACTATCAAGGCCGGCTGGTCGCCCCGGACAACACGCCGTACAGCGACGCCAACCACGTCATAGACCTGACCCTGTACCCGACGGCCTCCGGCGGCACGAAACTCTGGAGCGAACGGTACACGGTGCCGACCAAGGACGGGTATTTTTCGGTCAACCTGGGCAGCGGCGGCACCGGCTTGCTGGCCACCAACCTGCCCATCTGGCAGGTGATGTGGAAAAACACCGCGGACGCCCAAAGCCCGGACATTTACTTCATGGCGTTGACCGTGCGCTCGCGGCCCAACGGCACGGCGGAGCCCAACCCGGTGGAAGCCACGCCCCGGCAGCAGTTTTTGACCACCCCCTTTGCCTACCGCGCCCACCAGAGCGTGTACGCCTCGAAAGCGGACGGCGTCTTCAGCGCGCCGCAGGGCGTGCAAACAACCAATATATCGAGCACCACCAGCGAAATCGGGATGAACCGTGCTCTCCGGTTGCCTGTGGGTTACCCTCTTTACGCGAACAGGGTGGAAGCGCACGGCACCTCGCCGAGTTTGCGATTGTTGGCGGCGGGCGGCCCGATAACTATGGGTTACGAATATAGTAGCGTGCCGCCGCTGATGGGCTATTACAACGTGTCTCCCACCATCAACATTGGGGCTACGCCTAGTAGCTTACTCCCCACGAGCGGCACGGACATTTATTTGAGGGGGAAATCGGTGAGTATCACCACCACCAATCTCACGGTTAACAACAAGCCACTGTTTGTTAGAAAGGCGGTTGTGGCGAACCCCACCAGCACGGTGTCAGGGATCTCCCACGGACTCGATACCGGTCTCTACGATGTATCGGTCGTGGGATGGTATTATGCCCATACTAGCCCGACAATACGAGGCGTATACACGTCTGGTCAGTATATCCAAGTCTATTTCACGGCCCAGCCGTCCGGCGGACAATTGACTTTGTATCTCCTAGGTGTTCAGAAAGGGTTGGTGGAGTATCAGTAGCATCCTGCCCCCAAACCTGAGGTGCTACGATGAAAATCTCATCCGACTCCCCACTCCGCTGGCGCCGCGGATTGCCGGTCTTGCGGATCGGCGTGTTGCTCGCCTTGAGCCTGGTGCTGCCGGCCCGGGCGCAGTATGAAGTGCCGCAATTGCTGCCCGGCGCGCCGAATCCCTTCACTCCCCCCAACGCGGTGTGGAATCGAGACGCGGCCTTCACGCCCGGGGGAGGCGGGTTGCGGATTACCAACTGGTGGGAGCATCGGCAGATACTCCAATGGCACGGCTTCACGGTCCAAAACCGTGTGGGTGCCGGCGTGGTGCCGCTGGCGGCACAGTATGGGGTGGGGGATCCGCTGGCGCCGCCGACGGAGGCCACCGACCTGCTGGCCGAGGGGTGGGTGCCCCGGGTTAGCCCCACCAACGGCAATCCCTTCGCGGTGCAATGGCTGCCCTACGCCAACACCAACCTGTTTGTGGCCGTGGATGAGGGCGTGGCCGTGGTGGTGTGGACCAATGCGCTGGCCACAAACCAGTTTACGCAGACCTACGTCATCGGTCCGAACCTGTCGCGCCGTCCAGTGCGGTTGTTCTGGACCGAAGGGCAGTACTCCGGGCCGCGCGTGCGCTTCGGCAACAATTATGAAGTCAAGATTTACTACAACAGCCAGGTGCCCGATCCGTACCAGAACCCGGCCAACGTCACCCACATCGCCAACGAAAACATCAGCGCGGTGTCGCCGGCGAGCATCTTCATCAAGAACAGCGAACTGCGGGCCATGTCCGGCGTGCAGGGCCGGGTGTTGATCGCGTATTCGCGGCGGCCCGAGGGGGTCAACACCAACCGCGAACTGCTGGGATTCGAGGTGGTGGACGTGCTGGAGCCGATGAGTTCCACGCTCGCCGTGCATGTGGGCGACCGCCTGCTGCCCAAGCGCACGGATAATTCCACCAACGCGCTGTTCTGTGACATCACCCGCGGCGGCGTGGACACCACCGGCGTGCGGCCCGACGAAATTTTCGCCTACAAACACATGCTCGGCGCGCGCAATGGCTGGGTTTGGGCCATCCGGCCCACCGACGCGCCGTGGCAACTGGAGATTTTCTGGAAGGCCAAGGAACAGCTCGACGTCATCTGGCCGTTCGAAGTGGATATTTATGACGTAACCTGGAACCTGGACAGCCAGTTGTGCGCGCTGGTCACCGGGCGGCAAGGCACGCCGGGGCCGGTGTACATCCCCCAGGAGGTGGCGGCCCAGGTGATGCCGTATCAGGCGGCGGAGACCGTGAGCGGCGGCACCACCAATTTCCCCAAAGCCACCAGCGCCGTGGCCACGGTGGCGGGCCGGATGTTGCACCCGCTCCAGGCGGGGTTGTGTACGCTGAAGTACACGGTGGGGGAGGATGTCTGGTTTGAAACCGTGCGCATCGTGCCCGAGTTGTCGCCCTTGGTGTATCAGGGCGTCCGCCCGTGGGCCATCGGCCAGGAACTGCGCCCGTTTGCCCGGAGCGGCGCGCCGGGGGGCGGCAACTACGATACCTGGCCGGGGATGCTCCGGATTCCCAGTGCGCCACCCACCGGCGCGGGGATTACCAACACGCCGGGCGATCGGTGGGACCGGTATCATCCCACGCTCTACCAGTATCCTCCCGGCTATCCGGTTGAGGACGCCGGGTTGGCATCGCAGGTGTTTGCGGTGAACGCCGGACATCTGAGCGTCTGGTGGTGGAATCCGACGGCATTGGCGGCGCGTGAAGGCATGCCGACGCCCATCTACTGGCCGTCGCGGGTGTGTGATTACCGCAACGAGTGGCCGGCGGCGCCACCGGAAATTGTCATTGCCAGCTTCCAAGGCTCGGCCTACGGCGGCCTTTTTGACGACGGCACCGGCAGCTTGCAGTTCCTCAGCAACCGAACGGTGACGATTCAGGGCACCTCGGTGGTGACCAACGAATGGCAGGATCCGCTCTATGACGTCGGCTTCACTTTTGAAACCTGGATCAAGCCCACCACAGTCCGCGGCTATCGCGGGGTGATGAGCATGCGGGCCGCCAGCGGCTACAGCCACCTGTCGTTCTTTATCAAGGACGGGCTGCCCGGCATGGCGCAAATCCGACAAAGCGGCAGAACGATCACGACCAACGAGTGGTTTGCCACCCAGTCCGTGCTGCCTCATGAGTGGAGTCATGTCGGGTTTTCCGTGGATCCCGAAGGCGAACTGCGTTTCCACGTGAACGGCCAGCCGGCGGGCAATCCCGGCCTGGTGCTGTCGAACTACGCCGGCCGGGTGTTCGATTCGGTGCAATTGGGCGCCGTCTTTTCCTGGGCCGGCTTGAGCGGAACGGTTCCGTTTGGATACTTCCGCGGCTGGATGGATGAAACGCGCCTGTGGTGGGGAGCCCAATCGGATGAGGATGTGCTGGCCCGTCATGCCGGCGCGGTGGACGTGAATTCCGAGCCCTCCATCCTGTTCCGGTTCGATTACGACGCCAACCGGCTTTACCCAGCCCGCCCCGGGGTTTTGCTCCCCTTGGACGGCACGGGGGTCTTTTATCTCGACAGCCCGGTGCCCAACGAAGTGGAGTTGGATCTGTCCCCGGAGGCTGGGTTGGCGTTGCGCCGCGCGGGGCGCGCTTATCCGGGCATGAACCCGAAGATCTACGTCCAGAACGATGTCGGCGCCGCCGGATATAATCCGAACGAGGAACACGCGTTGATGGTCGGATCGGTCGCCTACGCCCTGCGCTGCGACCTGAACCGGACCAACCAAACGGAGGACGCCACCTCGCTGCCGTTTGTCCTGGTGGAATACACGCCCGATCCGGCCCAATGGCCGCGGGCGATGGATGTCTATCAGGTGGTCGTCACCAATCGTGATTATCCCCGGTTCCTCCAACACATCGAGGCCGGACGGATGATCCAGCCGCCCGCGCCGTTGCGCTCGGTGCTGCCCGACAACTGCGCGCGCACCGACAGCGACCTCGCCGACCGCCCGTATCTCTTCCGGGACCGCCTGCGTTATTTCTGGGCCCAGCAAGCCGGCGATGACGGGGACACGCTCGAAGTGGGCATGCGGTTCTTCTACCCGATGCAGTTGGGCTTCTGGATTCCGCAGTTGTCCGCCGATAGTCAACCCGCGCCGCTCACCGAGGTGCCTTGGTTGAGCGCGCTGGACCAGCCGGAGCCCACGCCGGCGACCGTTCTCAACGGGACCCCGGTCCGGGTGGCCTTCGCGATTCAATGGCCCGCGATTGTCCCCACGCTGTCCATCGGGGACACGTTGACCCTGCCCAAGAACAACCTGCCCGCCGTGCGCGGCCAGAAGAGTGTCCGCATCGTTTATCAGCAATCGGCCGCCTGGTCGGGCAACGACGAGTGGCAGAGCGCGGTGTTGATTGACCCCACCCGGGCGCGCAAGGTGACGCTGACCAATGTGCCGCCGCGCATGCGCGCCATGCGGGATCCCCGGACGGGCAACACGTTCTTCTCCGACTTGGATCCCGATTTGCGCGAGCGCCTGTTCTTTGTGCCCACCGCCAATCCCACGGAGCGCCTGCAACTCAAGGGCTTGTTTGTCGAGTATCCCAACTACCATTACCTGCGGCTCAACCTGCTGACCCCGGACCTGATCGCGATGGCCAAGGATGCCAAGCGGGTGGTGGGCATTGATTTGAGTTGGACCAACGCCATTGACGCGCTGCCCACCGAGCGCGTGACCATGACCGACGAAAACCAGCCGTTCGACAGCATGGCGCTTTGCACGCCGGGCCTGGGCGCCGGGTATGTCACCCTCCTCTTCAATAACAGCACCAACCTCGACATGGTGGACCCGGGCGATCCGATTGACATGAAGGTCATCCGCATCGCCACCAACCTGTTCCGCGGGCGCATTGACATCATTCAATCCGCCAATCCGCTCGATAAATACATGACCCTGCGGCATATCAGCGATTTCTCCGGGCGGCCCGACCAGTGGGCGTTTGAGTGGCAGTATGCCGCGCCGGAGGGCGGCCTGGCGCCGACCAATGATTCGAGTTGGTTGCAATTGATCAATTCGGAGCCCGGCCGCTACACCACGCTGTTCGGGTCTTCCGGCGAATTCGGCCTGGGCGACACCTACGTGCGCTGCCGCTACCGCGCGCTGGACGCCCGGATCCGCACCGTGGTCTCCACCAACTGGAGCGGTTGGACGGAGCCGGTGTTGTGCGAGGGCTGGATCAAGCGGGTGCTCAAAGCCATCAACCCGTTTGACCAGCGCATCCGCGACTACATGAACTACGCGCTCAACCTCGATTTGAGCATGATCCAGCAGGCGGGCCAGCCCTACGCCGGGGATGTCCCGATGAACCTGGATGCGTTGAACGAATATGGGCTGATTCCCATTTATCAAACCGTGCTGGAACAATCCCGGGGGTTGAGCATTGACAGCACGCTCGATCCGATGGGGACGGAGTTGCGGATCTGCCTGGCGCTCATGCTCGCCGCCGGCCGGCTCAACGACCTTTACATGGTGCTCGGCAACGAAGCCTACGCCGATGCCCTGAACCCGAGCCTGGCCCTGGGCAACAACGATCCCGTCCTGGCGGGCGAGGCGCCTTCGATCTTTGCGTTCCAAGGCATCGTGCCCACTCTGTTGGATGAGGAGCTTGCCCTCCTGCGCGGACGCGATTGTTCCGTGCCGCTCAATCCACCCGCCAGCGAGTTCCCGATCCACAACCGGTTGCCGTGGAACTTCACCGCCGACATCTCGCACGGCCAACTGGCCTACGCCCTGAACTACGGCATCTCCGATCTCAAGGGCAATCAGAATGGGGTGGTGGACAGCGAGGACGCCGCCGCGTTGTATCCGCAGGGACACGGCGATGCCTGGGGGCATTATCTCGCCGCGCTGAAATCCTATTACTACCTGTTCCGACACCGGAATTTCACCTGGTTCCCGCAACTGGAAGGCATTCGTGTGGGCACGGTGGAGGTTACCATGTCCGCGTTGCACGAGTTGAAATTTGCGGCCTCGGCGGCCGCCCGGGCCAAGACCGGCCTGGCGATCATGGACCGGACTTACAGCCAGAGCTATGCGGAAGGCCGGACCGATGCCTGGACCGTGCAACGGGACATCCGCCCCGACCGCGCCTGGGGCGTGGGCGAATGGGGCGCGCGCGTCACCATGGGCGCCTATTTCGACTGGGTCATGGCCAACGCGCTGTTGCCGCACACTTCTGATCCCACCAATCTGAATCCCTTGGCGGTCATTGACCGGACCACGGTGCCGGAGTTGACCCAGATCGTGCTGGCGGCCAGTGAAGCGCAACAGATGGTGGACATGGCGGATCGGGGGATGAACCCGCTCGGGTTGGGCACGGGCGCCGTTCCGTTTGACATCAGCCCGGCGGAGATTGACCAGGGCCGGACGCACTTCGAGCAGGCCTACACCAAGGCCTTGGAAGCGCTGAAAGTCGCCCGCGGGGTTTTCGATCGCATCCAAACCTGCACCGCCGCGCTGCGCGATCAGAATGAGGAACGGGATTTGGACACCGTGGTGTTCCAGCAGGAGCAGGCGTACGAACGGCAACTGCTGGACATCTACGGCTTCCCGTATCAAGAGGACATTGGTCCGGGCAAACTCTATCCGGAAGGCTATCTGGGCCCCGACATCCAGCATTATGCCTATATCAACCGGTACGACTTCTTTGGCCGGCTGCCGCTGGACACTTCCCTGATTCAAAGCACGGTGGTCCGTCCCACCATCGTGGGCAGCGGCACGCGCATTTATAATCCCGGGGAACTGGTGCCGCCGCTGCCTTCGTCCGATCCCGATCTGGGCATCGAAGACATCCTGTCCTTCATCTCGCCGGAATATGCCGAGCGGTTTGCCCAGCTCAAGGCGCGCTACACCCAGATGGCCGGTTATGCCAAGATGTCGCGCCGGGCGGTGGATCAGTTAGGGATTCCGGAATTGTCCGCGTTCTACAATGAAGTGTTCGGCGTGTACGATGCCCTGCAACGAAGCGTCTTCGGCGCGGTGCAAAACGCGGTGGCGTGGTTCGATGGCGTCATCAGCGCGCCGGTGGACGCCATTGATGATTTTATCAGTCAATGGGTGGGGCCCACGGAAACGCTGGATCCGTTGCAGATTGCCGGCCCGGACATCTCCTACACCACCAACACCCTGACGTTCTGGGTGGGCCCCGATGGTTTGCCCACCAAACCCGCCAACTACACTTCCGCCCGGCGGGCCGAAGGCGAAATCCAGGTCGCGCTGAGCCAGTATGTTTTGGCGTTGCGCGAGGCCACCGCCGCCCTGGCCAACTCCGAGGATCAGTTCAAGAAAATCCACGTGGCGGACATGGAATACCGCAACAAGGTGGGCGCGCAGATCACGGCGTACTATGACTCGGTGAACGCGCTCAACCAGATGAATTCGCTCCAGCAGATCATGGCCACCGTGGACAAAGCCATCGCGCTGGTGACCAAGGTCTATGACGACGGCATGGAACTTTACAACGCCCTGGAAGCCGCCATTCCCAGCGTGGCCGGGTTCGCCTTCGATATTGGAGCGGCCGTGCGCGGCCCGGCCCGGGTGGCCGCTGCCGCCGTCAACATTGCCACCACCGTGCAGAAACTCGCCAACAAGGAGCAGATCGTTTCCACGGCCCAAGACGTCGAAACGGGCAAGCGCATCATCGAACTGAATGCGACCAACACCCAGCTCTTCCAGGATTCCACCGAACTGGCCCTTAAAGTCGTGGACGCCGCCCTGGCGTACCTGTCCTCGCTGGACAATCTCGATGTGGCGCTGCAGAAGGCGGAAACCTTCCGGATGCAATACGCCCGGGCCGTGGCCGCCGGGGACATGGTCCAAGTCGAACGCGAGCAGGCGCGCCGCATCTGGGCCAGCGATCTGACCGGTCGCCGTTATCGCAACATGGCGTATCAGATCATGCGGAATGATGACTTGGTTCGTTATGAACAAACCTTCGCCATGGCCCGCCGTTATGTGTATCTGGCGGCCAAGGCGTACGATTATGAAACCGGATTGCTCCGGCACGATGGCGCGGTGGGGGCGCCCGGACGCGAGTTTCTGTCGCAAATTGTGCGGGCCCGGGCCCTGGGGCGGTTTGCCGCGGATGGCACGCCGCTGCCGGGCGGGTCCACGGGTGATCCCGGGCTGGCCGATATCATGGCCCGCATGAGCGCCAACTGGACCGTCTTGGAGGGCCGGCTGAACTTTAACAATCCGCAAAGCGAAACCGGAATGTTCTCGCTGCGCCAGGAGTTGTTCCGCATCCCGCCGGGCGGCGCTTTCGACAAGATCTGGCGGGAGCAATTGACCCGCTACAAGGTGGCGGACGTGCGGGACGTGTTGGAATACCGGACGCACTGCCTGCCGTTCTCCCCCGAAGGCGCGGCCGAGCCGGGCCTGGTCATTCCGTTCGCCACGACGATTGATTTCCGGAAAAACTTCTTTGGCCTGCCGTTGGCGGCGGGGGACAATGCCTACGATTCCACGCACTTTGCCACCAAGGTGCGCGGGGTGGGCGTGTGGTTCTCGAATTATCGCAACAGCACGCTGGCCAACCAGCCGCGCGTCTATCTCGTGCCGGTGGGCGAGGACCGCCTGCGCGTGCCCGACGGCATCGGCGAAACCATCCGTTCGTGGAGCATTCTGGATCAGGCGCTGCCGATCCCGTATCCGCTCTCGAACGAATCCTGGATGCGGCCCGATTGGAACGTGCGCACCGATGTGTTGGGCGGCGAGTTCTTTGCCCGACGCCGCCTCCCGTCCCTGCGCGCCTATCACGACAGCGGTTTCAATGTGAACGAGATGACGACCAACTCCCGTCTGATCGGGCGCTCGGTTTGGAACACCCGCTGGTTGTTGATCATCCCCGGCGGCACCCTGCTCGATGACGCCAACCGGGGCCTCGAGCAATTCATCCACGGCCGGGAATTGGCGCCCGGCTCGGGCACCTATGACGGTCAGGGAGTCAAGGACATCAAACTGTATTTCCTGACCTATGCCTACTCGGGCAATTAAAAGTGATGCGACGCGAAAGGACCGGAAATTTATGAAAGCGCGAGTCTTGGTGTTGGGCAGCCTGCTGGTCGCCGGCGCGGCCTTCGCCCCGACGTTGCGGCCGTCCATGATTGTTTATGGGCTGATTCGGGATTCCTATGGATTGCGCTTGGGCCCGGACAGCGCGCTGGTCGGCGCGTTCCTGGGCACCAACGAAGTGGCCCGCACCACGATCCGGCCGCAGCCGATGGACGCAAATTACCGTTTTGAAATCAACGTGAGCGATCCATTGACGGCCGGCCCCACCGACATCAAGCCGGGGGACACGGTGACCATCGGGGTGCGCATGGGCGGCCACCTGCAACCCAGCATCGGCACCAATACCTTCAGCGCCCGCGGCGACGGTGCCAGTGTCAACGTCAACCTGATTTTGGGTGAGGACACCGACAATGACGGGTTACCGGACGATTGGGAATGGCTGGTCATCGCCAACAGCGGCGGTGTGATCTCGAATCTCCACCAAGTGGGGCCGGGCATGGACTTGGACGGCGATGGTGTGCCGGATGATCAGGAATTTTTCCTCGGCACCTTTGCCTGGCTGCCGGACGGCGAACTGCGGTTGACCGCGTGGACCCGCCACAGCAACGGCCGGTTGAGTTTCAGCTTCCTGCCGATTCCCAACCTCACCTACTGGGTCGAGTTCACGCCCACATTGGAAGAACCGGATTGGCAGATCTGCCCCATTTCACTGACGGAAACCGGCCCGCTCATGGCCGGCACGTTCACCGGCGGCACCCAGTGGGTCACGTTCTACGTCGAAGCGGCCGAAGCGCGTCGTTTCTGGCGGCTCCGGGGGCAATGAACCGAAAGGCGGATGCATGCGCAGACTGGCTTGCATGTTGTGGGTAGGGTGCCTGACGATCGGCGCTTCGCTGCAGGCTGATCTGTGGACCAACCAAGCGGGGCGGGTGATCGAGGCCCGGCTGCTGGAGTTCGACGGTACCTGGGTGACGCTGGCGCGCACCAACGGCTCCCGGCTGCGTCTCCCCTTGACCGCGCTCCGCCCGGCGGACCAGCGCCGGGTGAAATTGCAACTCGGCGAATCCATCGCGCCCCCCTTCGTCCTCGCGGCCTATCGGGAGGCCCGGACCGTGCTGGACCAGTTTTATAAACTCCCGGCGCAACAACGCACCGAAGACGCGCGGACCAAGACGGGCCGCATGGCGGGCGCGGTTTTCGACGGCCGGTTGAAACCCCGGCAGGACGAACTCAAAGATCCCCAGGTGCAAAAGGAAGTGCAGCGTCTGCGGAATATACTGCTCAATCCGTAGCGCGCCCCGCCCCGCCCGACGGGGCGCGGGCTGGATTTACCCACCGCCGCTCAAGGCAGCGGGACGCCCTCCGTCAACCCCAACTTAACCAGCAGCCGGAAGATGCCGTAAGCCAGGGAACTGCAAATCGGCAGGGTGATCACCCAGGTCCAAGCGATGCGTTCGGCGGTGCTCCAGCGGACGGCGCTGAACCGTTTCGTGATGCCCGTGCCCATGATCGTCGAAGAAACGACGTGGGTGGTGGACAGGGGGATGCCCAACACGCTGGCGAATTGAATGATCCCCGCGGCGGCGCTTTGGGCGGCGAACCCGTGGATGGGTTGGAGTTTGACCATTTTCTTGCCCAGGGTCTTGATGATGCGCCGGCTGCCCATCGCCGTGCCGGCCGCGATGGTGACGGCGCAAACGACTTTGATCCAGGTGTAAACCTTGAATTCCGGCGCGTGCAGGAACCCCAGCCAGTCGGGCAGTTGATCCAGCGCGCGCGTTTGCGTCGTCGCGGTGAACAGCGTCAGGGCGATGATCCCCATGGTTTTCTGGGCGTCGTTCATCCCGCTGCTGAAACTCATCCAGGCGGCGCTGAAAAATTGCAGGACGCGGAAGATCCGGTTAACAACCCGCGGGCGGAACGTGTGAAACCCCCACAGCAACAAACCGGTGACGGCAAAGCCCAACACGATGCCGAGCATCGGCGCGAGAAACATCGGCGCGACGACGCGCGGCCAGAGGCCGATGAGTTTTCGTTGGATTGGCTCGACATAGGACCAGTGGATGACGGCCCAATTGCCGTGGGCCGAAGCCAGTGCGGCGCCGCACAATCCTCCAATCAAAGCGTGACTCGAACTGGAAGGCAGCCCCCACCACCACGTCACCAAATTCCAGATGATCGCCCCGCCCAAGGCGCAAAGCAGCGTCAGCGGAGTGACAAAATTGATATCCACGATTTCCGTGCCGATGGTTTTGGCCACTTCCGTCCCGGCCAGCGCTCCCAGGAGATTGCAAATGGCCGCAATGGCCACCGCTTGCGGGGTCGTCATGACCTTGGTGACCACGGAGGTGGCGATGGCGTTGGCGGTGTCGTGAAACCCGTTGATGAACTCAAAAATGAGCGCCACTAAAACGATCGCAAGAATCAACACCATCGGTTTGGGTCCTTCTTAAATCAGCCACCGTCACGTCTCTCCCAACCCCGCCCGCCCACCGCTCCGCCCAACCGTCGTCGCCGCCGCGCTTTCGGCGGGACAGTCATGACGGGGGCAGGGACCGGGTCACGAAATCCGCCGGCGCGCGCGACGGCCCACGCCACGAGGATCACGGTGAGGGAAAGAATCATCGGGGGAAAACTTCAGGCGTTCTCCAGCATGATATGCATGACGATGTTGCCGGCGTCCCGGCAGCAATCCACGACTTCTTCAATCAACTCGTAGAGATCGCGGATGACGATGGCCCGCAACGCGTCGTATTTGCCGCTATACAGCTCCTGCAGCAATTCCAGCATCAGGCGGTCGGCTTCACTCTCCACGTATTGCAACCGGTCATTCAAATCCCGCTGTTTCTCCAACTGCTGCAGATTGCGGAGTTGCTGGACCATGGTCAGCACCACGCCGGAGGCTTGTTCCATCAGTTCCGCCTGACGGGTGAAATCCACGCCCTCGAGGTGCCGGGTGGCCAACTGCCAGCGTTGGGCGAATTTCTTGGCGGTCTTGGGGATTTTCCGCAACGCCACCGACAACGCCTCAATATCCTCCCGTTCCAAACCGGTGATGAAGGTTTTCACCAGCTCTTCCCCGATCTGTTCAGCGATTTTTTTCTCTTTGCGCCGGGCCACGGCAAGGTCGTCCAAAATCTGCTGGTCGTGCGAATTCTTGATCAGTTCGATCACCAGATGCACGCTCGCATGCGCTTCCATCGCTGCTGCTTCCAGCAGTTGGCAAAATTTGTCATCCTTCCCGAACAATCGTTGAAGAGAAAACATACCACCTCAGTACTGCCCAATGGCCCCTCGAAAGTCCACAAAAAAGGAGGGCGAAAAAAGGCGGCTTCCGCGGCGCCGGCCGCCCCCCCCAAACCAGGTGGAAACCCCCGGATGGCTGGGCGGGTGCGGGCGGAGGAAAAGTTGGCGGCGGCGAATGGATTTACCCGAAATCAGCGCCCATCCGTGCCATTCCGGCGCTTGACCGGCGCGCGGAAAATGAATTCCCTGTTCCGGGGTCGAGTCTAAAATCCTTGATGGCCCGTCCGCTAATGAATGTCATGAAAAATAAGTTGTTGAATCGCCGGGCGTCCAGCCCCCGCGTGGTTTTACCCGGGGTGGCGGCGCTATTGTTCTTGGGCTTGGCCGTAACCGCCCTGGCCGCCCCGAAGCGAGTGCTGGTGGTGGGGGTGACCGAGGGGTTTCGTCATTCCGCCATCGAGCTGGGCGCGCAAGTCATCCAGCAATTGGGCCGCGACAGTGGCGATTTTACGGTGGACATCGTGGACGTGAATCCGGAGGCGGCGGAATTCAAGGACGCCAACGGCAAACCGGACAAAGCCAAAATCCATGCCGCCAACACCCGGGCGCTGGCGGACAAGCTCAGTCCGCAGGGATTGTCGCGCTATGACGCCGTCATTTTCAACAACACCACCGGTGATCTGCCCATTCCCGACATGACGGCATTTCTGGACTGGATCAAGCGCGGCCACGGGTTCGTGGGCATCCACGCCGCCACCGACACGTTTCGCGGGCATAAACCGTTCCATCCCTACGTGCGGATGATCGGCGCGGAGTTCAAGACGCACGGGCCCCAGGTGGGGGTGGAGGTCATCAATCAGGACCCGCAGCATGTCGCCTGCCGGTCGTTGCCGGCCACCTTCAAAGTGTTTGATGAGATTTATCTGTTCGACGGGTTTGAACGCGCCGCCGTCCACGGCTTGCTGACCCTCGACAAGCACCCCAACGAAAAAACCCCGGGCGATTATCCCGTTGCCTGGTGCAAGCACTACGGCCAGGGCCGCGTCTTTTTCACTTCGCTCGGTCATCGGGAGGATGTCTGGGATCCGGCGTGGAAAGACGGGAAGGGGCAACGCCAGAATCCACCCGAGACGGCGCGGGGCTTCCAGCGGCATCTCCTGGGCGGAATCCGCTGGGCGCTGGGGCTTGAATGAGACGCCCGCCGCCGCCACCCGGGCGCCATTATTCGGCGGCCGTGCCGCGTTTGCGCCATGCGACTCTGCTTGATTTGGCCCGGGGGCTTGTCCCACATTGGGCGCGGCGAATGTCATGGGCATGGGCCAGGAACGATTTATGAATGACAACGGAAACCATACTGCATTGAACCGACGTGATTTTCTCCGGGGCGGGTCGCTGGCCACCCTGGCCGCCTTGGCCGGGGGCATCCGGCTGCGGGCGCAACCCGCGGACGCCGAAACCGCGCCGCCGCCGGTCCAAAAGGTCAAGGTGGCTGTCATTGGTTTGGGGACGTGGGGCCGCGAGTTGCTGGATCAACTGGCGCGCATCCCGCAGGCGGACGTGGCCGCCGTGTGCGATCATTACCCCGCTTTCCTGAAACGGGCCGGCGCCAAAGCGCCGCACGCCAAACGGGTGGAGGATTACAAGGCGGTGCTGGCGGAGGATGAAATCAAGGCGGTCATCGTCGCCACGCCCACCCATTTACACAAGGAGATCGTTCTGGCCGCGTTGGCGGCGGGCAAACATGTTTACTGCGAATCACCCTTGGCCGTCACGCTGGAGGACGCCAAAGCCATCGCCCTGGCCGCCAAAAAATACGGCCGCCAGGTGTTCCAGCCGGGCTTGCAGTTGCGGTCCGATCCGCAGGAGGCGTTTCTGCTGCAATTTGTCCGTTCCGGGGCGGCGGGCAAATGGGCCTCCGGCCGTTCCCAGTGGAACAAGAAAACCAGTTGGCGCATTTCCGCGCCCAATCCCGAACGGGAAAAAGTCATGAACTGGCGTTTGGATCCGGCGACGTCGCTGGGGCTGGTGGGCGAAGTGGGGCTCCATCAGATTGACCGGGCCAGTTGGTATTTCAACGGGTTGCCGGAGGCGGTGAGCGGCCGGGGTGCGGTCACCTTTTGGAAAGACGGCCGCACGGTGGCCGATTCGGTGCAGGCGGTCTTTGAGTATCCCGGCGGCGCGCATCTGTCCTTTGAATCCACGCTGGTCAATTCGTTTGAAAGCGAGACTGACATTTACTACGGGAGCGACGCGGCGGTGATGATCCGCGAGGGCGCCGCGTGGATGTTCAAGGAAGCCGACGCGCCCCTGCTCGGCTGGGAGGTTTACGCTCGCAAGGATACTTTCCACAAGGAAACCGGTATCTCGCTGAAAATGGACGCCTCCAAATTGACTTCGCAAGGCGATCAAGATACCGACACGGTGGAAGCGCCCGATCCGCCCATCTTTTTTGCGCTGCAAAATTTCCTGCGCAACACGGTGGAAGTCACCCAGGCCGTCGAGGATTTCGTTTCAATTTACGGCGACGACGAGGAGGCGCTGGCCGAGCATCTAACCAAGGGCATCAACAAACTGCCGGCGGCAGATTACCTGGATGGATATCGGGCGACCGTGCTGGCCATCAAGGCGAACGAAGCGATTGTCAAAGGCGAGCGCATCGTCATGCGGCCCGAGTGGTATGAATTGGCCTGACGGCCGGGCCGTCCAATTGGCAGCGAACGAATGAACGACGAAACCATTTTCGCCAGCGGATGTTCCGCAACTTTTGAGTCAAAACAACGCACTATGAACATGAAAACCGTTACACGCCAAACCTTCAACCGATGCATCAGCCGCACGTGGTTCCAAGCCTTGTGCTTGGGCGGGCTGTTGGGCTGCCTCGCGCAGGCCGCCGCGGAGCCCATCCATTATTTCACCCGACCCGGAGCGGGGAAGGTGAAGATCGAGGGCACGTCCAGCATTCATGCATGGACCATGGAAAGCCCGGTCATCGGCGGTTCGGTCGAGGCGGCGGACGGTTTCCCGGAGGCCGCCCTCAAAGACGAGGCGGCGGCAAAGCCGAAGGTCAAGGTCATCATCCCTGTGCGTACGCTCAAGAGCTATAACAAGCGGATGGATGAGGTTTATCAGGAGCACATGGAAGAACCCAAGTTCAAGAACATGGAGTTCGCGCTGACCGAATTGAAACCCAAGGGCGAAGCGCCGCAGGACGGCAAATGCGGATTCGACGCCGTGGGTAAGTTGACGGTCCACGGAGTGACCCAAACCATCACCATGCCGGTGACGATTGAGAAATCCGAAGTCGAAACAGCCGGCAAAAAAGTCAGCCAGCTCAAAATCGTCGGCGAATTCACTCTCAAGATGAGCGATTACGGTGTCCAACCGCCCAACCCGAACATCGCGGGCATGGGCCAGATTACGACGGGCGACGAAATCAAGGGCACCTTCGAGTGGTCGCCCCGTCAGAAATAGGCCGCCATACGGCATCCATTTGCGACCGGGGTCCGGTCGCGCGGTCGGGGCGGCTCGTCAGAATCGCCCCGATTTTTTCAGTCGCAAAAAACCAAACCCATTACTCGGAAACAACATCATGAGCACTCCCCGCCACCAACTCCCGGATTATATCGCCACCGCGGCGCCCAACCCGACCGACCGACGCGCGCCGTGGTTCAAAAACACCGCCCCCACTTACGCGGGGATTTTTCTCTGGTTCGTGTTCTGGCAGGACGCCGTGAATTCGGCCACCATCGGCGGCGGTCTGGCTGCCGGGCTTGGGGTCGCTCTGCTCGGCTTGGTGATCGCCGCGTTGATCTGCCATTTCCTGTTTTATCTCATTCCCGGCATCCTGGGCATGCGCACGGGATTGCCGCTTTACATTGTCGGCACCTCCACTTTTGGCGCCACCGGTGGTTTTCTCATGCCGGGTTTTCTGATGGGCGTGTTGCAATTCGGCTGGCTGGGGGTGAATGCCTATTTCTCCGCGATTCTCCTGGCCGCGCTGCTGCCCGTGCCGCCGCAAATCCTCATGGTGATCTGGGGGGTGCTGGCCGCGTTCATCGGGCTCAAAGGCATCCAATACGTCGCCCGCGTGGCCACGTATCTGCCGTTGATTCCGTTGATCACTCTATTGCTGCTTTTCTTCAAAACGGTCGGCGGCTTGAGTGGTTTTGATCCGGCGGCCCTGGCGGAAACCCACACCACGGTGGCGCAGACCGGATGCTTTACTGCCGCGCCTCCCCCGGCGCTCGATGCTTTGGGCCTTCACCATATGGGCAACGGCGTGCTGGCCCTCCTCATCACTTACGTTGTCGGCTTCTTTGCCACTGCGGGCGCCGCCGGTGTGGACTTCGGCTTGAACAGCCGGCATAAAAAAGACGTGAACTACGGCGGCTTGTTCGGCATCGCGCTGGCCATCATTCTCACGGCCGGACTTTCCACCTGCATTGTCGCCGGTGTGCATGGATCAAAAGAATTGAGCGGCAAAGCGGAAGCCGCGGCGATTGCCACAGTGGAGAAAGCCGTGGCCGATGCGGAAGCGGCGGCGGCCAAAGCCGGCAAGCAACTGGAGGACGAGGATCTGGAAAAGATCGCTGTGGATGCCACGCCCAATGCCCTGTATCGCACTACCAGTCTGTTGAGCGTGGTGCTGGGCGATAATGTCGCCCGCGTGCTCATGTTCCTGCTCGCGTTGGCGGCGTTCCCGTCGGCGTGTTTCTCGTCCTTCATCGCGGCGAACAGCTTCAAGACCACGTTGCCCAAAGTGAATCCGTTCATCTCGGTGGGTTTGGGTGCGGCGGTCAGCATCATCCTCGCCGTCACCGGTCTCGCGGCGCAGGTGGTCCCGGTGTTTGTCATCATCGGCGCGTCGTTTGGTCCGATCTGCGGCGCCATGTTGATGGATTACCTGCTCAACGGCCGGAAATGGAGCGGTCCGCGCGCGGGCTTTAATCCGGCGGGCTGGATTGCCTGGTTGTTTGGGTTCGCTGCGGGGATTGCCCCCAACTTCGGCGCGCCCGTGCCTGCTGCGCCCGTGGTGGCCTTCGTCATCGGAGCGGTGGTCTATGGCCTTTGTCTCAAGCTCGGATTGCGCTCCGCCGTGGTCCCAGTCTCGGGCAAACTGGCCGAAGCCATCAAGTAACAGCCGGTCAGCCTCCCGCTCGGGGAGAACTGCGCTCGGCAGCTTGCTTTCTGTCAACCCGGCTTGGGGATGGCTCTGATATGGCGCCGTCCCCGAGCCGGGTTGGACGGTTTTCGAGAGATCGCTTGAAAGTGAGGACTGTGCGGCTCGCTGATTATCCAGCGTTGGCGGGTTCGAATCGGATTTCCCCGAAGCAATGTGGCAGGTGGAAGTTGAAGGCGTCCACCGGCGACCACGCCGCCCAATGCGGGTGCGAGACTTCCTCCGCGCACTTGAAAAAATTCCCCCGCCACGTTTGCCCCGCCAGCGGGCCCAACGGGCCGATGTAATGCTCGAACAATGCGAAGGGGATGAAGAATTGCAGCGTCCAAGTGACGGGTTCGACGCGTTCGGGCTCGATCACCCGCGGTAGGGAACTGCGCACAGCCACCGTGCGACCCAGCTCCGCCGGCAGCCGCGTGAATTCCTTGAAGCCCTCCGGGGTGCGCTCCGGATTGACGATATATGAGCAGAGATGCGCGCCCCCGGCGTTAAACTCGAAATTGAAATATCCGCGCTCGGGCCGGGGTCGGGCAAAAAACTCCACGCAACTGTCCTTCCACACTTCACTGAGATACTCGGTATGCACACTGCGGACAAACCGGTCTTCCACACGAAAGATGCCGCTCAAACCCGCCGGACTGTGCAACAGCCGGGCGAGTGTGCGGGGACGGTGCGTGCTGCTTTCCGGACGAAAATGACTCACGGCTAAAGTCGTCGCATCCGCCCAAGCGGCCCCGTCCCAATCATTATCCAAGGCGGGAGGGTGCGGGGTGAACCGCGCCGGATAAACTGGTCGGGTTGCGGCGGCGGGCTCCATCGGATTCATATTCATCGGCCGCAGTATGGCCAACCCCGACCCGCGACCCAAGCGGGAATCCCGATTGTGCTGGGACAATGCCGACGACGAGCCGCCTGAATCCGGCGGCATTCTTTCCGGGCATTTCACACAATTTATCGTCGCACTGCCGTCAGTCGGTGGATCGTCACCCACCCGAAATTGGCGTTCATAACCGCTGTTAAATGAAATCGTGGCCGCCGCCGGGAAGGCGGGTGATCAAGTCGGGGATCGCCTGTGGGTTATAGCCGGCTGATGAACCGCTTCAAACGGACCATCGCCTCTTCGATGTTGGCCAGACTGGTGGCGTAAGCGCAGCGAAGAAAACCTTCGCCGCACGCCCCGAAAGCCGTGCCCGGCACTGCGGCCACTTTTTCCTCCTGCAACAGGCGCATCGCGAAATCTTTGGACGACAACCCAAACTGGGCAATGCTGGGAAACGCGTAAAACGCGCCCAAGGGCCGGTGACACGCAATCCCCATTTCGGCGAACGAGTTGACCATGTAATTCCGCCGCCGCCGATATTCGGCTACCATCTCGCCCACGTCCGCTTCCCGGCGCGTGATGGCTTCAAGGGCGGCCTTTTGCGCCACGGACGAGGCGCAAAGCATGGTGTATTGATGCACCCGCATCATCGCATCAATCAACTCCGCCGGACCGCAAGCGTAGCCCAGACGAAAACCGGTCATCGCCCATGCCTTGGAGAAGCCGTGCAGAAAGAGGGTGCGCTCCCGCATGCCCGGCAGGCTCACGATGCTGGTGTGCGGGTTGTCATACGTCAGTTCCGCGTAAATTTCATCGGTGATGACTAGAAGGTCGTGCTCGCGCACAAACGCCGCGATGTCTTCCAAATCCGACCGGAGCATCACCGCGCCGGTGGGATTGTTGGGAAAATTCAACATCAACACCTTGGTCCGCGGAGATACTTTCGCCTCCAGCATCGCGCGCGTGAGGCGGAACCCGTTTTCCGCCTTGGTCTCCACCGCCACCGGGATGCCATGCGCGAACAGGACGGTGGCGCGATACGACACGTAGCACGGTTCGTGGAACAGGACTTCATCCCCCGGGTTGAGCAGCGCCCGGAGCGCGATGTCCAGTGCTTCACTCACGCCGACGGTGACGAGGACTTCGTTCTCGGGATCGTAGGCGGCGCCGAAATTTTTGTGGACGTATTGGCTGAGAGCCTGACGGAGTTCGAGATAGCCCAGGTTGCTGGTGTAATGCGTCACCCCCTGTTCCAGCGCGAAAATGGCGCTTTCCCGGATATGCCAGGGGGTGTCAAAGTCCGGCTCGCCGATGCCCAGACTGATTACGTCCTTCATCGTGCTGACGATGTCGAAGAAATCACGAATGCCGGAGCGCGGGATATCGCGCACAGGGCGCGCGAGCCGGTCACGGAGCAACAGGGAGTCGGTCATGAGATTGCTCGGCGTGCATGAGAACGCCCCAATGCTTGTAGGTTTTGATGCGGAAATGCGTGACGATGGAAACGACCCCCTCCAGCGTCGCCAAGTGTTCGCTGACAAATGCGGCCACCTGCCGGAGGTTGCGGCCCTCAACGAATAACAGCAGGTCATACGTCCCGCTCACCAAATACGCGGAACGGACTTCGGGAAACTGGCTGATGCGATGCGCCAGGGCATCAAATCCACTCCCGCGTTGCAGGGAGATTTTGACCTCAATCACGGCGGTGATCCGGTCGGGATCCACCTGGTTTTCGTTCAAGAGCGTGTGATAACCGCGGATCACGCCGGTGCGCTCGTATTCGGCGATGCGCCGGTCCACCTCCGCGCGCGGCAGATTCAACATCCGGGCGATGGCCTCGCGTGATTCGAGCGCGTTGGCCTCCAGAATTTTCAATAATTCATCCATAATCCTTCGCCCAACGACGATCGTGTCGTCAGGGAGCGGCAAACACTATCCACCCCCACCCAAGGCGTCTAGCCGGAATCCTGGCCGACAGTTGAGCCGAGGAAGCAGCCAACCCGAGCTCGGCCTTCACACCGCATCAACTTCTTGTTGCACCTGCAACAAAGTTTTACCGGACTCTAGAAAAATGGGAAAGACTGGGGAAATTCGGGTTGCCGGATTAACGCATTGACCGGAGGTCAAAAACCACCGAGGCGGCGTTTAGTTGGGGGGAAGTAAAATACCCGTTCTCCACCCTCCTTGGCGGCCACAGGTGGGGCGCGAGTTCAATGGATCTCCGGGAGCGATCACCGTAAGATCGCGCTTCAGATTTGGCGCAAGGCGGTCCTGTCCTCCGAATCCCGGATAATTGCCGCCTTCCCGGGGTGGGCAGACAGGTTTGCCGCGCGTTTGTCGCTTGCCACAGCGGACGGCGGTTTTACAGTGACGTTATGCGAACGATTTTTGTCGGACTGGCCTTCGGGATCGTGACGGCGATTGCGGTCTGCGCGCAGGTGACGGTGGAAGTGGTGTTGGAACAGCGCCAATTTCTGCCGGGGGAATCGCTGCCGGTGGCGGTGCGGGTGGTCAATCACTCGGGACAGACCCTGCAATTGGGCGCCGATGACGAGTGGTTGGTGATGTCGGTGGAGGCCCGGGACGGCGGGGCGGTGCATCAAATCAGTGACGTGCCGGTACGCGGGGAGTTCACGCTCAAGAACGCCCAACGCGGCACCCGCCGGCTGGATCTCGCGCCGCATTTCAATCTCACCCGGCAGGGCAGTTATCGCATTCAAGCTACCGTGCGGATCGCCGCCTGGGACCGGCAATTCAGCAGCGAGCCGGTGCCCTTCGATGTCATCAGCGGCTCGCGGGTGTGGGAACGGGAATTTGGCGTGCCCGGCACCAGTATCAACGGCGCCCCGGAGGTGCGGAAATATATCCTGCAGGAAGCCAACTATCTTAAACGCGACTTGCGACTTTATCTGCGGCTGACCGACGCCACCGAAACCCGGATCATCCGGGTGATGGCCATTGGTTCGATTGTGTCGTTCGGAAAGCCCGAACCGCAACTGGATCGCCGCTCCAATCTGCACCTGCTCTTCCAACAAGGCCGGGCGTCTTGTGCTTACGTGGTTATCAGCCCGGATGGCGATATTTTGCTCCGGCAGATTTACGATATTATCGGCAGTCGCCCGAAATTGCACTTGAACGAGGCGGGGGAAATCGTGGTCCGAGGAGGCCAGCGCCGGTTTACCGAGAATGATCTTCCTCCGTCCCGCCCGCCGGACGACGCTTCAATACCATCTGCCGAGCCGTCGAGCGAAGCGTCCGCCTCGCGCCCATAACGGCGGCATTGCCCGCTCAGCTCGTGCGGATGAGGCAGAGATGCACGTGCCTACCGTCATCTTGGCGACGCGCGCCAATGACAGTCAAAGGCGCGCTGCAGCTGAAGGAAGTACAGGGCCGGAACCTCCGGTAGAACGAAAATTGAGAGGAAAATTTTTGGGCTTGCTTGTGGAAAAGGCGCGCTTAGTTTCCAACTTATGAAACGAGCACTGCCTTTTGGTTTGATTCTTTACGTCGCTTTTATCACTCCCCATTTGCATGGCCTCGCGGAGGATGAAGCGGGTTTTGTGCCTCTGATGGATGGCCGGACATTCAACGGCTGGAAGAAGGCCGCTGAAAACCAAGACACCTGGCGTATCGAGGATGGGGCGTTTGTCGCGCACGGACCGCGTTGTCATCTGTTCTATGAGGGAGACGGCCGGCCTTTCAAAAATTTCCACCTCAAGGTGGATGTGATGACCGAACCCAACGCCAATGGCGGAATTTATTTCCACACCAAATATCAGGCCACCGACTGGCCGCGCGCCGGATTTGAATCGCAGGTCAACTGCACGCACAGTGATTGGATCAAGACGGGCAGCCTGTATGGGATCGTCAACGTCAGCCAATCCCTGTCGCGGGATCGGCAGTGGTGGACCCAAGAAATCATCGTCGAAGGACCAAAGATCACCGTCAAGGTGGATGGAAAAATTGTGCTGCAGTATTTCGAGCCGGAGGGGGCGTTGCCCGGCAAGCCGTTTGAACGAAAGCTGGGAGAAGGCACCTTTGCCCTGCAAGCGCACGATCCCGGCAGTTTGATCCGCTACAAAAATATCCGGGTCAAACGTCTCGACTGAGCGACGGGTATTCCCGGTCGTCTGGGCGATCCCGCCCGGAGCGGGAAGATCGGATTGCTTGCCCCGGCAGAAATGCCAATTGCCTTGGCGTCGGCTCGGGCTGACCGGCCTGCGCGGGTCAGGCTTTTTCTTGGATCAACTCGCGTCGGGTGCCGGTGAGCAGTTGGTCAACAAACCCCGTTGAGTAAACGCCGCGTCGGAAGTTGGGATCCTGCAAGATGGCCTGTTGAAACGAAATGGTCGTTTTGGGGCCGGTAATCATCATCTCGCCAAGGGCGCGGTTCATCTTGTCCATGGCTTCGCGCCGGTCGCGGCCGTAGGTGATGAGTTTGCCGATCATCGAATCGTAGTGCGCCGGCACCGTGTACCCGGCGTAGGCGTGGGTGTCCACCCGCACGCCGCGGCCGCCGGGCTGGTAATACATTTCGATCCGACCAGGGCTGGGTCGGAAATCATCAAACGGATCCTCGGCGTTGATCCGGCATTCGAGGGCGTGCCCTTTGAACTGGATGTCGCTCTGGGAGTGCTTGAGCGGCTCGCCCATCGCGATCATGATCTGGTAACGCACCAGATCAATCCCCGTAACTTCCTCGGTGATGGGATGTTCCACTTGAATGCGTTTGTTGACTTCCAGAAAGTAGAACTTGCCCTTGTTGTCCACGATGAACTCGACGGTGCCGGCGTTGGTGTAGTGCGCCATTTCAGCAATTTTGACCGCCGCCTTGCCCATTTCCTTGCGTAGGCTCTTGTATTTGCCGTCAATAAACGGCGAAGGCGTTTCCTCAATGAGCTTCTGGTTGCGCCGCTGAATGGAGCAATCCCGCTCGCCGAGATGGATGACGTGTCCCTTGTGGTCCGCCAAGATTTGGAATTCGATGTGATGCGGGTTTTCGATGTATTTTTCGATGTAAACACCGGAATTGCCAAAGGCCTTTTCCGCCTCCATGCGGGCGGTGTGATAGCCTTTGACGAGGGAAATATCATTATGCACCGGACGCATGCCGCGCCCGCCGCCGCCGGCCACGGCTTTGATCATGACGGGATAGCCGATGCGTTTGGCAATCGCGAGGGCATCCTGTTCATTCTCCACCACGTCTTCCGATCCCGGCGCCACGGGCACGCCAGCCTTTTTGGCCAACGCCCGGCTCACGGCTTTGTCTTCCAACGCCATCATCGCCCGTGAGGTGGGGCCGATAAACCGGATGTTACAGCTATCGCAAACATCGGCAAAGTGGGCGTTTTCAGAGAGAAATCCATAGCCCGGATGGATGGCGTCCACGTCGGCGATCTCCGCCGCGCTGATGATCCGGTCAATGCGCAGGTAGCTCTCGCTGGCCGGAGCTTTGCCGATGCAAATGGCTTCGTCGGCCATCTGGACATGCATGGAGTTGGCGTCGGCTTCCGAATAAACCGCCACCGTGCGGACATTCAATTCCTTGCACGCACGGATGATCCGCACGGCGATTTCGCCGCGGTTAGCCACCAAGACTTTCTCAAACATGCTGTGGATTCCAAATGGGCTGCAACGCGGGCGCGCTTCCGCCGGGGCGGGCTACACCCGGAATCGAGACTCACAAGGGACGGAGCTTAAACAATGCTTGGCCGAATTCGACCGGTTTGGCGTTCTCAACGAGAATCTGGGTGATAACCCCCCGGGTTTCCGCCTTGATTTCATTCATCACCTTCATGGCTTCGATGATACAAACCACCGTGTCCGGCCCGACTTCAGCGCCCACTTCGATATACGGAGCGCTTTCGGGCGAAGGTGCCCGGTAAAAGGTCCCGATCATCGGCGACTTGATTTCTGCGCTGGGTTCCGCCGGGGTGGCCGGCGCCGGGGCGGTTGACGGGGCGGCTGGAGTGGGGTTGCCCGTTGGGGGCAAAGCAGTCAACGGCGGGGCATACGCCACCACCGCGTCGTCATGAGCAACCATTCCACCACCGCTGGTGGTGCCCCGTTTCAACCTGATCTTGAAATCCTCCCGCTCCATCTCAAACTCGGAAACGGAGTTTTTCTTCATCAGGTCAATGATTGCCTTTATGTCTTTTAGATCCACAAATCATTTCATCCTGACCAGCTCAACTTGACACCGGTCTTACTCAAAAAACCCACCAAAAATTAGTCGTTCGACTTTGGGCTAAAATAAGACGTGTAGGTTTTGCCGAACGCTAGAGGTCTTGGCCAAAATTGTCAAGGGTTGTTTTGCCCAAACGACAAGCCAAATCCGACCAAAAAAGTTACTCTTACGCGTTAGATTTTGACTCGATAACGTTAATGGCCGCTTGCAGGCCCAAAATGTAAGAAAAAGCGCCGAAACCTGAGATTTGTCCTTTGCAAACCGGCGCCAGCAATGAACGGTGCCGGAACTCCTCGCGGGCATGGATGTTGGACAGGTGGATTTCGATAACCGGCAGACCGACAGCGGTAATGGCGTCCCGTAATGCCACGCTGGTATGCGTGTAAGCGGCGGCGTTTAGGACGATGACGTCAAATTTGCCCGCAGCCTCCTGAACCCAAGTCACCAATTCTCCCTCCACATTGGTCTGTTGAAATTCCACTTTGACGCCGCGTTTGAGGGCTTCATCACGAATCCGGCGCGCGATGTCGGCCAAGGTGGTGCGGCCATAAATCTGCGGCTCGCGTTGGCCCAGCAGATTCAGATTCGGACCGTTCAGGAACAGGATTTTCATGAATATGAGTCGAGTTTAGGGTTAACGGACGGTTTTGTCGAAGTGTTTTCCGGGCGGGTGGCCAACAACCACCCCAGCCATACAAAGGCGGGCCAAGCTAGGGCGGGGATGTACAGGCCAAACTCCACGAAACCCTGTCCGGCCCAACCCACCACCCCCAACCAGGTGGCGAACTGCAACCCAGACCCCGCTGGCCAAATCCGTCGGCCCGCCACCATCAAAATCCCCCAAACCGAGGTGCTATACAGCGCAAAACCGGGCCAACCGGAGTCCGAAGCTTGTTGGAGATAATCATTGTGGGCCAATCGCGCCATTTCGGATTCCGGCTTTTTGAGGCGTTGATAGGACCGGAAAAACGTGCCCGGGCCAGTGCCGCGCAGCGGGTGGGCGACCGCCGTTTGGTACGCCGCCTGCCAATAATCAAACCGGGCCACCACACTGGTGGCTCCGCGTTGGAAGAAGCCAGCGTATCGCGCGGCAAACCCTGCCAGTCCGAGCACCAACAGGCCTACGACTACCGCCATTTTGATGGTGCGATTGAGCGGCGAACGCAGCAAACCCAGTCCGCCTAATCCCAGCGCCAGCAACCAACCGGCTTTTGACCCCGACCAGTACAGGCAGATCAATCCGCCCAATCCGAGTAATCCAGTCGCAAAACCACGGGCAGCGGGAGTGAGCCAGCGAGTGGTGGCGACCATGACCAAGCAGGGCGGAAGCATGAGTAGCAAGGCGCCGGCGAGTGCGTTTGGATAAAACAACGTTGAACTAATGCGGTCACTCTCCGCCTTCTTCAGGAGACTTGGATTCGCCGTCCAGCCATCCGGGGTGCGTAGCAGCAATCCTTCGCGCTCCATTTCGGCGGTTTCCTCGGGAGGAAGGTTCCGCCAATGCGTTGGCTCGTTACTTTGAATATAAGCCCTGGTTTCGGCCTGTCCGATCAGGCGTTGGTACGCGCCGTTAACGATCACGGCGATCATCGCCAGTAAAATCAATCGTCCAAACCCACCGCTAACCGGCATGTTGTCCAAGGCAAAATAACCCAGGTAAAAACAAAGCGCGCAGGCTGCGAAATGTTTCAGCGTTAACCCGGTAAGAACGGTGTCCACTGTGGCGGTGGCGGCGACGAATTGCCAAGCCAGCCAAGCGAGAGGAAGCATTGCCAGCCAGCGGGGACAGGGGCGCCGCCAGCGTGCGACGCAACCTCCGGCCAACGCCATCATGATCAAAAGCACATGCCCCACCGTCGTCGGCCACGGACGGATCAGCCATTCAAAGCCGTCCCGGGGCCAGGTTATGTATTTCTCCATGATGATGGCATTGCCAAATTTGAGCAGGGCCAATCCGAGAAATCCGCCGACCAACAGGGGCAACCAGTGCGCCACCGCTTTAGTTTTCGGGGAAGGGGACGCGGTGGATTTGCTCATGGAAAAAGGAAGCGAGGCTCCGGGCGTCAGAGATGCAATTTAAGCAGCGCGACTTCCAAGACGAGCGCTTCTGGGATGGAAGTGTTGTAGAGCAGTTGCTGGGTATCCTCAAACAGGCGCACGTTTTCGAGCGCCTGTTCGGTCGTCAGGCGCTGAGCCAAGTCCGCCGTGCCAGTCAACTGCGGAAAAGCCAGACATTCCTCGCCACTCCGCAAGGTTCGCAACCAAACATCCCGCAACCACCACTCCACAAGCAGCAGCAACTCGTTCCGGCGCCGCCGGTATTCCTCCTCAATGGCCGCCGTCAGTTCAGTTTCCCACTTTTTGCGGAGGTCTTCGTCTGTTTCCGGATACCGCGTCAGCGGAGAACGCTCGGTCAGATGTTGGGCCACCTCTTCCTTCACCTCCGCCAACTGCCGCAGCAACGCATCCAGCATCCGATACCGGTTGAGCAGGCTCTGATGTCCGGCGGTGGCCAGCGCGCTGAATTCCGCCAGCCATTTCTGGGACGCTCCCTCCGGCAATCGCCTTCCGTCGCCGAAATTCAACCGCAGGCAGCGCGATCGGATCGTCTCCAGCAACCGCGACGGATCCGTGGTCAACAAGATGAGGACCGTCTTGGGCGGCGGTTCCTCAAGCGTTTTCAGAAAGGCATTGGCTGCCTCAGACCTCAGGCGGTCAGCAGCCACGATCACCGCCACTTTGTGGACGGCTTCATTTGGTTTCAGATGAATCTCACGGTTTAATTCGCGGATTTGACCAATGGAAATGTCTCGCAACTTCGTTTCCGGTCGCACCCAATGGATATCGCCGTGGTTTTCGGCCTCAATTTTCCGGCACGATAGACAGGCGTCGCAACAGTCTGTGACCGAATCGTCGGTAGCGGAGAAGGTTTGATGTTGGCAGTTCACCGTCTTGGCCAGGGTGCGCGCCAGGGTTTCCAACTCCTCGAGTTGCGGGCCGGTGAACAAATACGCGTGCGCCAGCCGGCCACGCGCCAGCGAGCGTTGCAGCAACTGCACGCCTTGCTCCGGTGGCTGGAAATCTTTGAACGCCATCAACGCCCAACATAAGCCGTCGGCCCGGCCAAGGGGATAAGAAAGTTTGTCGAGGAATGCGGCGGCCTCTGCCGGAATGTCCGAGGGAGTCCGGAGACAACCGGGCGAACGAGAAACGCTCTTTGCGTTTTGTCGCAGCCGGTTCGATTACAGACCGCGAGGCGGACGGGTATCGTGCAACCGCGTCAACTGATCCAACAAGGTGGTGATGATTTTGGGCGATGCGCTGGTTTCCAGATAGCTGGAGCGCGCCCGCCAGGTTTCGTAGCCTCCCAGGCGATGCTGTTCCGGCGTGGGCAGATAACCGTTGTATCCATTGGCCAGGCCAATGACTAGCATCGGACGGAACGGGCTGTTTGCTTTCAGCGCCAAACCGGCTTCAACAAAAACTTCGCACGGCACCGCCGCCAAGCCGAGGTCCCCGATCCGCATGCACTGAAGGAGCAGCGGCACTTCCGCCGGATAATCCCGTATCAACAGCGTCTCGCGCGCGTAAATCTCCTCCGGTCCCCGCAAGGCGCGCCCCGCTGTCGGGGCGAGGATGGCCTCCGCGCGCGCGACTTCCGCCGCATCCGGCCGCCGCACGCCGAGCCGGAGTTCGGTTTGTTCCACGCCCAGCGGCACGGCGTCGTGATACGTCAAGTCCTGGCAGACGCGGTGCACTTCCGCGGCAACGATTTGGGCGACGCGTTGGATTTGTTCATACGGCCCGCGCGGCGGCGCCTTTTCGCGGAAGTTGATGTTGTTGATGTCGCCGCTGGCGCCATTGGCCAGTAGCGCGACGAACGGGGGATCTTGCCGGTCCGCGCCCAGCAATGCTTGAATCCGATCGCAAAACGCGCCGTAGTAATCCGCCGAGACATCCGTGCCCCGCGAGGTGCCGACGTAATGGAGCGCGTAGTTGGCCAACAAAGCCAGCGGACGGCCCGTGCGGGATTGCACGGAAATCACGCCCACTTCCGGATCGGTCGGGCCGGCTGGAGCGATCAGATCAGCACTGCCGACGGGCGGATTCATCCGCACCAAGTCATTCGTTTGACCGAAGGGATTCGGCGCGATGGTGCCGGGTTTCATCCGCCACCGCCGATTAAACACCTGGTCCGGCACCCGGCCCACGCCCCAGCCAATCCGCGCCGGTTCCAGGTTCTGAATGGCGCACTGAACGGCGTCGGCAATTCGCGAAGCCAGAAATTGTTGATAGGCCGCATCCGGATCGGTTTGGAAAACCCCCGCGCTGGCGGGGGCGGTGTGCGTGTGGGTGGCGGAAACGAGAATATTTTCCGTCACCAAGCCGGTTCGTTCCCGGACCAGTCGCTTCGCCGCATCCAGCACTTCCCGGGGAATCATGCAGCTGTCACACACCACCAAGGCGAGCCGCGTGCGACCGTCATCCAGCACCAGACAGCGGGCGTGCAATTCATCATGAATATGCTCGGCCTTCCGGTCGTTGAAGTAACCGTTGATGCTGGTGCCCAAAGGCGGCGTGATATTCCGCGCGGCGGCACCCGCACGGAACACAGCGTTCGACGCTTGCGCCAACGCCCCCGCCGCTCCGGGCCGGGCGTGCTCCGCGATCAGGACTCCGCATGATACGGCCATGGCCAGGACGATTCGAGTATGTCGCCACACAGACCTTTCAGGAATCGAAAAAGGATGGGAATTCATGATGAGCAATAAATCACGTTTCTCAGACCAACACCATGCGCCTACTTCACGCCGATCATCCCGGTTTGTCAAGAACACGACGGAGTACCGTGCGGCGGAGGGAGAATTTGGACGCCACCTCCGTTTGACCTTTGCCGATGGAACTGGAAAAGGCGTAGCTGAAATCTGCGATGCAGTGAAAATGCATTTGCCTCCCCGAGGGATGCCCGTTGCGCCACTCCCGCCGGGAGCTCTGATTCTCTCCGCGGTCCGATCAGGCTGCTTGCGATTGAAAGTTCTGCTCCTGGGCAAATCTGTTCTTCGCCTGCCGCCGCGAAAATTGCCGCCGCCGGCAATCCCAAGCTGGGCCAGATGCTCAGAATGCGGTAGAGTGACGCGCGTGATACGAATCCGACCGACGCCAACCAGGGAACGGGGCACCGCCAATTGCCAGTCCAACGCGTCGGGCGGCAACAACAAGCCAATGCATCATGGGGCGGACTTATCTTTTTGAATGTGCCAAGTGCGGCTACCGCGCCACCGTGTCCGGCGGCGCGGACCGGGGATTTCAGTTGGCGGTTCAAACCGTGTTATGCTTCGAATGCAAACGCCTGTACGATGCCGTGACCGAGTTGCGCGTTCCCCGGCGGTCGCCGTTGCGGCAACCGGCACTCCGCAAAAGACTCGTCCCCTTGGTCGAGTCCAAGCGGGGCCAGCGGCCCCAGTCCCCGCCGTCATTCGCCGCGGCTTTGAATCGTCTAACCGTGCCCGGGGCGCGGCATTACCAGTGGTTGTCTTTCGCGCCCGCCTGTCCGGTTTCCACCCGGCATCGGTTGCGCGTGTGGAATCATCCCGACCGCTGCCCGAAATGCGGCGTGTTAATGGACCAAAACGCGCTGCCGTTCCGCCTTTGGGACTAACGCGATTGGCGCGAATCAGCGGCAGGTGGCGTAACCGCGGAAGAAGCCGATGCACTGGGCCACGTGCGGCACGTTATGATCCCAATGCGCCTCGTATTCGATGGCGATGTTACCGCGGAAGTTCTGCGCTTTTAATTCATCGAGGATGCCCTTGATGTCACTGATGCCGGCGCCGAACGGCACGTCCTCGGTTGGCCGGCCCACAGCGGTGCGGTCCTTGAGGTGGACGCTGATGATCCGCCCCCGGAGCGTCCGGATCCCGTCGAGCGGCACAATGCCGGACGTAGCCCAATGCCCTGGATCGGCACAGGCGCCAATACGCGGGTCGCGGTCTTTCACCAAGGACATGACATACTCCGGATCCCAAACGCGATACCGGGGGTCGGCGGGGCGGCGCGGGTGATTGTGAATCGCCACGCAGATGTCAAATTCGCGGGCCAGCTTTTCCAGCACGTCCAAGTGATCCACAGCTTCGGTGTTGATGGCGTAGAGGCCAAGGGCGCGCGCGAACTCAAAAATTTGGCGCCACTCCGCTTCGTCTTTGGCGTCCACCACACCGTAATTGACCGCGCGCACGCCGTGTTGGGCCAAGTGCGCCTGCAGTTGAGCCAGGGCGTCCGCGGCGAGGGTATGATGCATTTTGAGGTCGGGTTGCTGCGGACTGAATCGCTGGCCGGGATAGAATTCAATACATTTACCGCCGGCTTGCGCCGTTTTTTCCACCGCTTCAAACGCGCTGAAACGATTGAAGGTATAAGCCTGGCAGCCGACGGCGAATCCGCCGATCTTGACGGCTTCCGGAATCGGGGCGGCGAACAGGGCCGGCGTGATGAAGGTCAGACTGGCGAGCGCCAAGGAATGGAACAGACGATTTGCTTGCATAATTCAATGTTGGCGGCCCCGGCGGCGCCCGCCGCCGTGGGTCTGTCCTGATGGCAACGGCAAAACCGTTGCGTGTCAAAAGAAAATTTTCTGTGGAGTCATCCTTGAGCGGGCGGGCGCGGCGCCAGTACCCGCAACGCGCTTGGAATCAGACCAAAAGTCGCCGGTAACTCGCCTGCGGTTTCGCCGTCCAATTCGAAAGGCACTTGTCCCTTCGCCGTCAGGGTGAAGGACGCGGCGACCTCAGACCGGCCAACTCCGGCGGGGAGGCGTTTGCGGGCGAGAAGAGTCAGCCCGCTCCGAACCAGCGTTACCCAATCCGTGCGGGGAAAGGCGCGCGCATTCAGCAGGCCATCGTACGGATTTGCTTCGGGAAAAATCGTGAAACCACCGCCGTAAAACCGCCCATTGCCGAGCAAAACTAGACGGCCCTCCACCGGCGTCGGTCCGCCCGAAACCGTGATGAGCGGCGCGGGATGGGCGAGGGCTTTCAAACCCGCAACGATGTAGGCCAGCGATCCGATCCGCTGTTTGAGACGCCAACTGACCAGGTTAATGGCCCGCGCGTCCAGGCCGGCGCCGGCCAGTTGCACGAAATACCGGCGGACGCGTCCGGCGGTGGTGTCCCATTCCACCCACGGCAGGTCCTGGCGGATTTCGTGGTTTTGCAGAATAACCGACCAAGCGGCCTCGGAGGCGACAGGCAATTGCCGTTCCCGTGCCCAGACATTCACCGTGCCCAGGGGCAAAACTCCCAAGCGTGTGCGGGTCAGCCCGTCCGGCGCCTCGGCCATGCCGTTCAACACTTCGTGGACCGTGCCGTCTCCACCCGCTGCCACCAGCGTATCGAAGCCGCTTTGCACCGCAGCGGCGGCCAACCGTTGCGCCTCTCCTTTCGCCCGCGTTTCCTGGAGATCGGCCCGCGCGCTGATTTGGTGGAGCAACGCCCGGAAACGGCGGGCCTTGTCACCCCGCGCGCTGGGATTGAAAATAACGCAGATCCGCACACGGCATTCTGTCGGGCGCGCCGGGGGCGGTGTCGAGTTCAAATGCGAAAAGAAAAGCTCATGGCCGACAGCGGATTTTTCACAACGACCACCTTGTCCGGAGTCGAAGGTCGGAGCGAAAGCCCTCGGTGGACGGGCACAACCTTGTCCGCCTCGCGGGAGGCGGATGCGGCCCGGTCTTTTTTCGCGTTGGCCGGGTCTTGAACCGCGCTTCGTCTTTCGTCACACTCCGGGCCATGCAAGAAACGCTTCCGCCGCAAATTCCCAAGTGGCCATTCTACTTGAGTGACGCCATCCTGCTGGCCGCCGCCGGGTTCATCGTCTGGCAAGGCACGCTGCCGTTGGGACGTTGGGAAATCCTCGGCAGCCTGTGCTGCGTCATTTTGGGAGCCGTGATTGCCATCTTCCCCTTCATTCTCGAATACCAGGCGATAACCCGGCTGAGCGAGGCCGTCACTCTGGCCGAGGGCTTGGAGCGGATTCAGCACGCGCAAACCATCGCCCAACGCATCGCCGAAGCGACCAACAACTGGCAGGCGGTGCATGAGTCGGCCAGCAAGACCGCCGCCACCGCGCAGGAAATTTCCGAACGCATGGCGGCCGAGGTGCGCGATTTCACGCAGTTCCTCCAAAAAGCTAACGACACCGAGAAATCCACGCTGCGCCTCGAGGTCGAAAAACTGCGCCGGGGCGAGGGCGAATGGCTGCACGCGCTGGTGCGGATTCTGGACCATGTGTATGCGTTGCACTCGGCGGCGGTGCGCTCCGGTCAACCGCGGATCATCGAGCAACTGACCCAGTTCCAAGGCGCCTGCCGCGATGCGGCCCGCCGGTTGGGATTGGCCCCGTTTGTCGCCGAACCGGATGAACCGTTTGATCCCCAGCGACACCAAACCGCCGACGGCAACCCACCGCCTGCGGAAGCAAAAGCGGTCGAAACAATGGCCACCGGCTACACCTTTCAAGGCCGCATCGTGCGTCCCGCGCTGGTCTCTTTCGAACCCGCTCCTGGCACGACTACGGAGCCCGCTCCGGCGGCGGAACCGGCCCCGCCCCCGCCGCCTGAATCGGGAGAAGAACCGTCATTGCTCTAACCCCGGCAGCCTCGGCGATGGCTCGGCCTCCGGTATTTTTCGAACAATTTTCGGCGATTCCACCCGCATATCCGCCGCGCAAACGGCCAGAAGATTCGCTTTCCAATTCCATCGCCTTTCGCTAATCATGCGCCATGCCAGTGCCGTTGCATTCAGGTGAGAAAGTTTTACGGGGCATTCCGGTTTCGCCCGGCGTGTGCCGCGGCAAACTGCGGGTCCTGCGTAAGACCGACACCGTCGTGCCGCGCCGCGAAATCAGCGAAGCGGAAGTGCCCGCGGAAATCGAACGCCTGCAACGGGCCCTCCTCGAAACCCGTCGCCAGGTTTTGGACGTGCAACGACAGGTGCGCGAGGTCATGGACGCGGAGAAAGGCAGTATTTTCGACGCCCACCTGCTGGCCCTCGAAGACCGGGTGTTGGTGGACGAGGTGATCCGCCAGATCCAACAGGACCGGACGAGCGCCGAATACACCTACCAGGTGGTGGCGGGGAAATACATCACCGCACTGGCCGGAGTGGAAGACGAATATCTCCGCGAACGGGTATCCGACATGCGCGACGTCACCGCGCGCGTACTCAATAATCTACAAGGCCGCTCCCACGGCATGGATCTGCGCCACTTGGACGAGCCGTGTATCATCATCAGTCACGACCTGACGCCCAGCGACACCGCGCAGATGGATCGTACCAAGGTGTTGGGCTTCGGGACGGATGTCGGCAGCAAAACCTCGCACACCGCCATTCTGGCGCGGTCGTTGCGTCTGCCGGCCGTGGTCGGGTTGCACACCGCCTCGCAGGAACTGGCGACGGATGATTACGTCCTGCTGGACGGCTTCAATGGTCTGATCATCGTCAATCCCACCGACCAGACCCTCTTTGAATACGGCCAACTCATCCGAAAGCAGGTATCGCTCGAGAAAAAACTGCGCGACATTCTGGACCAACCGGCGGTCACGCTCGACGGGCAGCGCGTGGGGTTGCTGGCGAACATTGAGCAGGCCACCGATGCGGAAAACGTCAAGGACAGCCGCGCGGAAGGCGTGGGATTGTTCCGCACCGAATACCTCTTCATCAACCGGGGCCAGCCGCCCTCCGAGGATGAGCAGTACCAATCGTACCACGCCGCAGCGGCCGCGTTGGCGCCCCATCCGGTCACGATCCGCACCCTTGATTTGGGCGGCGACAAATTTCTCTCCCACCTGGCCGTGCCCACCGAGATGAATCCGTTCCTGGGCTGGCGCGCCATCCGGTTTTGTCTCCAGCAACAGGACATCTTTGCCGCCCAGTTGCGCGCCATCCTGCGCGCCAGCGCCCAGGGGAATGTCAAGATGATGTATCCCATGATTTCGGGCTTGGACGAACTAAACCAGGCCAACGACCTGCTGGCGGCCTGCAAGGCCGAGTTGCGCGCCAAGGGCCAGGCTTTTGACGAGAGCCTGGAAATCGGGGTCATGATTGAGATTCCCTCCTCCGCCATGATCGCCGACGCCCTGGCTCGGCGGGTGAAATTTTTCAGCATCGGCACCAACGATCTGATTCAATACACGCTGGCCGTGGACCGGATGAATGAGCGCATCGCGCATTTGTACGACCCGACGCATCCCGCCATCCTGCGGCTGGTCCACACCACCGTCAGCGCCGCGCATCAGCACGGAGTGCGGGTCAGTGTGTGCGGAGAAATGGCGGGAGACCCGGCGCTCGTGCCCTTGTTGCTGGGCTTGGGCGTGGATGATCTCAGCGCCGCGCCGTCGCTCCTGCCCGCAATCAAGTATCTCGTCCGGCGGCTCAAATTCAGCGAGGCCCAACAACTCGCGACGTTTGCGCTGAACTGCGAGAACAGTGCCGAAATCTTGGCTCACTCGGAAGCGCTGGCCCGACGCAGTGCGCCCAGCTTGTTCAAGAGCCGGATTTAAGCGTTCCCTCCGTTGGGTGATCGCCGATGTGCTTCGGCGGCTGGAAAGGAAGTTGCATTTTTTCGGTGCCGAAACATTGAAATCCAGCAGCCCGGGCGGAAAACGAATGGGAGAACTCCGGCGCGTTGCGGGCGTTCCGCATCGCAAACCGCCCGCTCCCAGTAAACGGTTTCCCGCGCCTTATTTCGGCGGGGGGAAATCGGTGATGACGGGAGGTGACGCCGCTGCGGAGGCCAGGGCGCGCAGTGCGTTCGCCTTCGCTTCGCGCAGCAGGCTGAAGCTGGTGACGAGTGCCCACAGCCACGACACCACGAACAAAAGCGCGCCGATTTTCCAAAGCCACGCGGGTGGCGTCACTGCGGAAGATGCCGCATTCGCCGTGCTGATCAGGCCGTAGTAGGCCTTCATCATCCGGACGAACCACGCCAAGAGAAATCCACACCCCGCCAAGGCCAGCAAAAGTTGCCCGGCACCGGCGAGGTAGCGCCCGCCCATCAACGAACCCAGCCCGGGCGTGGCGAATTGGTTTATGGCCACCGCCGACATGGCCCGGCCCTGGCCGAGGGGCCGGCCTCTCCAGTGTCCGAGCGCCCGTTGCATAACTGCCCGCCCGGGATTCAGGGCAATTGTTGCAACGCGGATTTGACCTCGGGCCGCATCAGCACCACCAGCGCCCAGATGCCGATCGGTACCCCCACCAAGCAGCAGGGGGAAGTGCAGGGGACCAAGGCCAGAATCGCCGCCGTCATCGCCCAGCCGTAACTGCGCCCCTTTTTCAGTTGCAGGGCGCCGTACCAAACCAGCGCGGAAAGCGCGACCCCCAGCAGGGCGCTTACCACGCCCCCCATGCTGCGGGCGACCTGAAAGATTTTTTCTATTTCCGGATCCAAGTCCGGCGGTAATGCTTGGAACTGACCCGCCACCAAGAACCAGATCACCATAAAGCCGTTGGCGAGAAATCCAAGAACCGCCGTGACGATCAGCCCCGTCGCCGGGCCGGACACTTGGTCCAAGACCCGGGAGTCGGGCGACGAATACCCGAGGGTTGAAAACGAAGACGGCGGCAGCGGCTTGGCGCCCAGTGCGCCGGCAAACTCCGGCCGGTCCGCCAGGGTCTGCCAGTCCGACGCGTCTTCCACCCGCACCCGAGTCTGTTCGTTGGCCCGCCCTTCCGCAATCCATTGACGGATTTGCTCGTCGTTGACCGGACCGTATTCGTTGCCGTCTGCTCCAATGATTTTATACATGGCCGTGCTGGATGATTGAATGTGCGGTCGAGCTTGGGCCAACCCTTCCGCCAACGCAAGCGCGCGTTACAGTCCGGTGCCCGCCAGCGCCACGCCCGGCAGGTTACGGACGATGCCAAAGAGAATGAAGATCGCCACCCCCACCCAAATCCACGCGGTGGGCAGGGTAAACTTTTCCATAGGATTCCGCCGTTGCCGCGCCCACCAAATCGTGGTCAGCACCAGCACCCCCGGGACGCCCAGGACGAATAAAGGATTCAAGCGCAGGGCCTCCCGCCAATGCCCGTGCAACAACGCGTGCAACGCCCGCAACCCGCCGCAACCCGGGCATTGCAACCCGGTCACGGTATAAAACTGGCAGCGGGGGTAAAAATGGCTGTGTGCGGGATCGAACCGGTAGAACACAAACGCCAGCGCCACCGTCGTCAACGCCAGCAACAGCGTGCTGATGATCAGGCCTTTGCGCGAGGAACGGGGCATCGTTTCATTCGGTTACCGGAACGCTGCAAAACTCCGTGTCCGCCCCTTCAAAAGCGGTGGATTTTGCAGGAGATATCCGGCCAGGCGGCGACCATGCCGAAGAGGCTCAGAATGACCGAGAAAAACAGGCTCAACACCGACAGGATCAAGCCGGCAATGGCCAGTTCACGACCGGATTCTACAGCCGGGGCGCGGTTGATTTGCATCCACGCGAGGATGCCAAAGAGAATCCCCAGCACGTTGAAGGGAAACCCGTAACAACAGCAGCAACCGCAGGTGATGGCCAACAGTCCCATGACGAGGCTGGTGACCGCCATTGGATTGGTGCGGCGCACCGTGGGAATCGGCGCCAAGGCAACCGGCGGAGTGCCCAGCAGTGGACCGGCGGTGGGCGGCACCCCGCCGCCCGCCTCCGCGAATTCCGGCAGTGTCCCCAATGGTTGCCAGCCGGTGGCGCCGGTTGTTTGCACCCACGATTGCGCGTTGGCCCGGCCTTCGCGCTGCCATTGCAGCAGGGTTTCACGCGAAATCGGGCCATATTCGCGTCCATCGGCGCCAATGATTCGATACATGATTCAGGTCGCATTGGGGCGGGGCGGCATGCCGTCGCCGGGCGACGTTGTTTATACGGCTAACGCTGCCCGGGGGATTCCGCAAGCGCGGAAATTCGCTGGAGGGACTTCGCGCGGTTGTCGGCGGCGCATCTCGGTGGCGCGGCGCCCGGCTTGCGCGCAACGAAATGCTTTTCAAGCCGCCGCGTTTCCCGCTTAATCCGCCGGAGAACGAGCCATGAACACGAACCGCGATCCTTTGAAACCCCGTCACTTCGCCAGCGATAACTACGCCGGGATCTGCCCGGAAGCCTGGACGGCCATGGCCGAGGCGAACACCCGCCACGAAGTCAGTTATGGCGATGACACCTGGACCCAGAAAGCCTCCGATCTGCTGCGCGAGCTGTTCGAGACAGATTGCGAGGTGTACTTCGTCTTCAACGGCACATCGGCCAATTCCTTGTCGCTGGCCACGCTGTGCCAGTCGTATCACAGCGTGCTTTGCCACGAACTGTCGCATATCGAAACCTCCGAATGCGGCGCGCCGGAATTTTTTGCCAACGGCAGCAAGATTCTCGTCCTGCCCGGCGCCGAGGGCAAAGTCACGCCCGCCGGCATCGAACACGCCGCGCACCGGCGGAATGACATCCATTATCCCAAACCCCGGGTGCTCAGTCTCACCCAGGCCACGGAGGTGGGCACGATTTATTCCGTGGCCGAATTGCACGCGTTGACGGCTACGGCGCGGGGTTGCGGGTTGCGGGTTCACATGGATGGCGCGCGTTTTGCCAACGCGGTCGCGCGCTTGAACGTGCCGCCCAAGGAAATCACCTGGAAAGCGGGCGTGGACGTACTCTGTTTTGGCGGCTCGAAGAACGGTCTGGCGGTGGGCGAGGCGGTGGTGTTTTTCGACCGGGAACTGGCGCGGGAGTTTGATTACCGCTGCAAACAGGGCGGCCAGTTGGCGTCCAAAATGCGTTTCCTCTCGGCGCCCTGGGTGGGCCTGCTGAAGGACGGCGCCTGGTTGCGGCATGCCCGGCATTCGAATGCGATGGCCCAGCGGCTCGAAGCCGGGTTGCGCGGGCTGGCCGGAGTGCGGATTACCTATCCTGTGGAGAGCAACGCCGTGTTCGTCACCCTGCCGGCGGCGGTGGAAAAACAACTGTACCAGCGCGGCTGGAAGTTTTACACCGGCGTCATCACCGGCGCTGAATCGCGATTGATGTGCAGTTGGGATACCACGCCGGAAGACGTGGATGCATTCGTGGCGGACTTGCGGGAATTGACCGCGTAACCGCGTTGGCGCGCCGGCAAGCGTATCCCCCGCGCCGCGCCATCGGAGCGCGGCAACGGGGGATTCAAGTTTCCATCCGGAACCAGGGTATCCCGACTCAACTGGCGGGCGACGCGTCGGGCGCCTCCGCCGCATCTTTCTGACCGGCTTTCCCCGCCCGATCCACTTGCTCGTCGGCGGGGGGCTTCTTGCCCCATTTGCCGCCCGTCATCTGGTCAATCAGGTAGTAATGGTTCAGCAGGCTGTAAATGAAACCGATGATGACCACGACCAGCGCGAATTTCGGCCAGGCGCTCGGGCGTTCCCCGAATTTGTCCGCCGTGATGGACGCGCCCGGCGGCAACTCGGCCACGCTCGTCAACGATGCCCCAAACGGCACGTTGATCCGGGCTTTGGCGTTCACCGCCCACCCGTTGGCATCCAGAATGGGGCCGAGGTTCCGTTTGCGCAGCTTGAGCCAGGCAATAAGCATCGAAGGCCCGGAAATGAGCAACAACAAGCCAACCACCGCCAGGCAGACCTGCCAGAACGGCAGCTTGAGCAATCCCGTGGCATACCCGGCAATGGTGGCGAAGGCGGTCATCAGAAAACCGAACGCCACGCCCATGGCCGCCACCGCGCCCACGTCCACCTTTTTGGGTTCGGCCGGTTTGGCTTTATCCACGTTGGCCGCGGTGGCCGCGGTGGATTCCAGTTTGGCGGTTGCGGCGTCGTCGGCCGCGGCGGCGCGTTTGGCCACTTGTTCCTCAATCAGCCGGACGAGCTTCTTGTAAGGTGCCCAGAACGCCTGCCGGATGCTGATGGGATTATCCACAATCTTGGTGATGGTGGCATCCCAGTCGCGGCCTTGGCGGTCGTAAAACAAACCGTTGCGTCCGACCATCAGGTTGTCGGCGTCGCCGTTGGTGAACGCGGCCACGATCTGGCGTTTTTCGTCCGTGCCTTTGCGCACGCAATCGCAATACGCAAGGTAGGTCCCGGCCAGCGCCGCCATGCTGGCGTGTTTGCCGGCGTCATCCACCGGCAGGCACAGCCGGCACGCCCGTTGATCCAGATACAACGTGCCCGCCTGAAACGTCGCCGGTTCGTCGTCGTTGTCGTAAAAATCGCGGAAATTGACGAAATTGATGCAGAGCTTGTGCAGGTCGCGCACGTAGCGGCAGAGCTTTTCCACATTGGCAATCCCGGTGGCCTGCGGTTCGAGCGCCAAGTCGTCCGCGATGAGCGCCGCAATGGTTTCCTTCGCCTTGCTGCCGAGGATTTCCCGAATCCGGGCGACGCCGAGTTTCTCCACGTTCGCGCCGGTTTTCGCAGCGCTCCAAGTGGCGTACGGCGCCAGCCGGGCCTGTAGTGCCGCCCAATCCGCCTCGGTCAATTCCGCTTTGTCCCCCAACAACGGTTTGACGGCGTCGGTTTGCAGGGTGGCGAGCGCGGCGGCGTGCGCGGGATTCACCGCGCCTTTCAGCGGCAACGGTTTGCCGGGCGCCACTTGCGCCAGCGGAAAACTGGCGATTTCCTCGGCGGTGATGCTCAGGTCTTGCGCGGCCACCGCCAGATATTCCTCCTCCTTGCGGTTGAGTATGGCCACGGCGCGCGAATCAAAAGCCGCCAGCCGGCAACGCCCAAAGAAATCGTCCACTTTGGCCTTGATGGCCTGCACTGCGGCCGCCGCGGCGGCGGTGGCTTCTCCGGCGGGCAGGATGGTCGCCGCCTCCGATTCACTTTGCCGGATCCACGCCTCGTAGTCGGCGCACTCGGTGAAGAAGGCATCCACCTTGGCCTGATCAATGCCGGGTTTGCCGGAGCGATCCATGACCGTGCCCAAACAATCCGCAATTTCGGTGATGACCGCCTGGGTGGCTTTGTCTTTGGCGGATTCTGGTAGAATCACGCCATCGCCGTTGAGGACGGTGTCGGCAAAAATCTTGTTGGCATCGGAGGCATCGGCCAGGGAAATCGCGTCGGCGTCTTTTTTGCCGAGATTGGTCAGGATTTGTTGGGCCGAAGCAAGGATGGCCCCGCCTTCCTCGGTGGCGTCGTTGATGGCCGCGAGCGGCAGCACGTCGCCGCCCTTGATCAAATGATCGGGATTCTTCAACCGCGCCCCGGCCCACTTGACGGCGGCGATCAGTTCCGGCGCGCGGATGCGGCCATCTTGGTTGGTGTCAATCAACGCGGCGGTTTTGGCGTCGAATTCCAAGCCGGTGGTGGGGCAGGCTAGGGCGACCCACAGTTTCTGGTCGAGTTGATCCAAATGCATCAGGTCCGCGCCCGATTCCAGTTTGACCTGGTCAAAACCGCCGGCGCGAAAGAACTGCCAGCGCGGTTGCGATGGCGAAGCCATGGTGTTGGTTTGCATGATCTGTCTATCTACGTTTGGTGCCGGGGGCGGGGTTTGATTACTCGCCGTTGTTCAACGCCACCCGCGGCGGGTTTTTCTCTTTAAACGGACGCCAGCCAGTATGCGCAGCCCAATCCCCCAAATCAAATGCAAATACCAGTCGCCATGGGAAAGGCTGGGAACAGTGTGACCTCCCTTCGCCTTGGTTTTTGGTGTGCGGAAATGTTTGGTGGGTTTCATCGGCGTCTTTACTGGCTGGCACATTGGATGGTGTTGGTCAGCGTCGGCTTGTTGGTCTTTGTTGGGTTCAGATTGAAATGACCACGATGTCCAACACAGCGCGGGGTTCAGCCGGCCAGGGCCGCGTCATCTGGCCCAAGGCCGGCTTATTTTGTTTTTAGTCCGCCTGATGGGTAAGGCCGCCGTGTGCGGCGCGATTCCCGCCCGCCGGCGTTTTTTCCGCTGCCCCGGAATCTGCGGCGGTGCATAAGGGTTGCCAAACGCGTCGCTTGGCGGCATTGTCTCAGGGTCATGAAGATCAAGATTGCGATGCTTGTTTGCGCGGTTGCCGCCATCGCCCTGGCGGTGACGCTTTTGGTTACCCGACAGAAGGCCGCCGAGGTTCATCAGCAAGATGTGGAAACCATCCTCTTCCATTCGAACAAGTGGGTGACGACCCAGGATAATCTGGATCGGCAAACCCAGGTGGGCGCGGAGTTGAACCGGATGCTCGACGCGCAGAAGGAAGCCTACGCCGAGTTGACCAATTCTTACACGCGCACGGCGGGGAAACTGGCCCAGACGGAATCGTCGTTGGCCGACACGATTGCGGCGCTTAAATCGGCCGAAGAAATCGTAGCGCAACGGGACGCCAAAATCGCCGAGCTGGAATCCCAGAACGCGGTGCTGGATCAGCAGGCGCTGGATCTCAGCGCCGCCATCACCAATCTCACCAGCCAGATCGAGGAAACGGAACGCAAATTGGCGGCGTCGGAGGGGGACAAGGCGTTTCTGCAAAAAGAGTTGAAACGGCTCATGGCGGAAAAGGCGGAACTGGAGCGGCAATTCAACGATCTGGTGGTCTTGCGCGCCCAAGTGGCCAAGTTGCGGGAGGAGCTGAGCATTTCCCGGCGCCTGGAATGGATCCGCCGCGGGCTCTCGACGGCGGGCGACCGGGGAGCGGCGGGATTGTTGCAGGGCAAGAACGCGCCGCGCAAACCGCCGAAACCGCCGGTGCATTATGATCTCAATGTGGAAGTCGGCGCGGACGGGTCGCTGCGGGTCATTCCGCCCCTGACCAATCCTCCGGCGGCGTCGAATCCTCCGACCAATTAAAACGGTGCCGCGGTCGTCGCCCCGTCCTGGGAACAACGGCGGAGTGGCGCCACTGCGGCGCTGGTAATCGAAAGTACGTTATTCTGTCATGCCTACCTACGAGTACGTTTGCGAAAAATGTGGACATCAATTTGACAAGTTCCAATCCATCACCGCCCGACCGTTGACCGTGTGTCCGAAAGATCAGTGCGCCCGTAAACAGTGGGGCAAAGGGCGCGTCAAACGCGTCCTCAGCGCGGGTGCGGGGTTGATCTTCAAGGGCAGCGGGTTTTACATCACCGATTATCGGAGCGAGAACTATAAACAAGCCGCCAAGAAAGACACCGCCGCCCCTGCCGCCAGCGGCGAGACGAAAACGGCTGCCGCCAAACCCGCCAAGGCGACGGCCAAAACTCCGGCCCCATAGCGGCTGCAGAGCGCGGCGGTCCCCCCGCCTGGTGAATTGGCATTGGTTAACGTGGATGGTGATGGGTGGACTGGCCGCCCAGTCCCTCGCGCAAAATGCCGCGTCCTTCCGCCCGTCCGCCACGAGTCAGTCGGGGCAATTCGTTGTCTCGCGCCATGGAGGCGCCACGCATCCGACGATTGTCTCCGCGCTGACCACGCAGGCGCAATGCTTGGAACTCGAACCCACCCTGCTGGTGGTTTCCTGCGAGCGCATCCGGCAGGCTTTGGATCGGGAACTGGGCCTGACGGCCCCGTGGCAGGGACGCATTCACGTGTTGCTCCGGCCGGCGCAGGGGGCGGAGGACGCGATTACCCTCACCGCCGAGAAGTTTCGGGATGGCTGGGCTTACCGGTTGAGTTTGCCGGAGGTCGTGGCCCCGCACCGGCTCATGCGCGCCGTGGTGGAAGCCATCCTGCTCGAAGTCGCCAATCGGCACCATGCCGGGCGGTCGGCGGAAATACCGCCCTGGTTGGCGATCGGCCTGGCTGAACGATTGCTGGCCCTGGCCGGACCTGAATTGTTGTTTCCGCCGCCGCGCCTGCGCGTGGGCGCGCTCACGCTCAGCCCCAGCACCGTCACCAGCCGGCCGCCGGACCCGCTGGCGCAAGCCCGGGCGCAGTTGCGCGAGCACGCCCCGTTGACCTTGCAGGATTTGAGTTGGCCCACCGAAGCGGATTTCACCGGGGACACTGCGGCGGGATACCGGGCCAGTGCCCATTTGTTTGTGGTTGAACTGCTGCGCCTGCGCGACGGCCCGGCCAGCCTGCGCGCCCTGCTCGAAGAACTGCCCCGCCATTACAACTGGCAAACCAGTTTCCTGAAAGCGTTTCCGCTCCACTTCCAACAATTGCGGGATGTGGAAAAATGGTGGGCGGTGCAGGTCGTCTATCTCAGCGGCCGCGATTTGGCGCACACCTGGTCGGTGGCGGAAAGCTGGCGCAAACTGGACGCGGTCCGGCGGGTGCCGGCGCTGGTCCGCCCCACGGCGGACGCGCTGCCCGAGGCGACCGCCGAGATTCCGCTGGCCACGGTCATCCGCGACTGGGATTTTGTCCGGCAGACGGCGGCTTTGCGCGCGCAGATCCAGCAACTCGAGTTACTGCGCCAGCGGGTCGCCCCGGAGCTGCTGCCGTTGGCGGATGCTTACCGGCGCGTGCTGGCGGAGTATCTCGACCAACGCAACAAGACCGGGATGGTGCTCGCGCAGCGCGGGGTCGCCCGTCCGGGACACGGGCAATTGATCCGTGACACCCTGCGGCGCCTGGCCGAGTTGGACCAGCAACTGGCCCAATACCAACCGGAAGAACCCACGCCGACCGCGGAAGCTAAACCCGCCGCGTCCACGCCGCGGCGTTGACGAATTGCCTTTGTTCACTCTACCGGAAGCGGCGATGCTGGAGAGAGAAACTTCCCCATCAATTTTGGCGTTGCGGCGTGGTCGTGCCGTCTTTCGTCTTGCCTGACGGCTTCAAAAACGACAAATCAGGCGCGGCTTATGTTGACGGACAACATTTTGGAACTCATTGGTCGCACCCCGCTCATTTCGCTCAAGCAGGAAAATCTTTATGCCAAGGCGGAATTTCTCAATCCCGGGGGCAGCATCAAAGACCGGGTCGCGCTGGCGATGATTGAAGGCGCCGAGCGCGACGGCCGGTTGCGACCCGATTCGATCATTGTGGAACCGACTTCCGGCAACACCGGGATTGGCATCGCCCTGGTGGGCCGGCGGAAGGGATACCGCGTGCGCATCGTCATGCCCGAAAACATGAGCGAAGAACGCAAGAAGTTGATTCGCTGCCTGGGCGCGGATCTGGTATTGACCCCCGCCGCCGAAAGCCTCGCCGGCGCCGTGGCGCGGGTGCGCCAGATGCAGGCGGAAGACACCCGCGTCTTTGTGCCGCAGCAATTTGAAAACCCCGATAATCCGCGCGTTCACTATGAGGAAACGGCTCGCGAATTGTGGCGACAAATGAACGGCGACATCGCCGCTTTTGTGGCTGGAGTAGGCAGCGGCGGCACGTTACAGGGCGTGGGACAATTTCTTCGCGAACACAAACCGGCGGTGCGCCTCGTGGCGGTGGAACCCCGGAATGTTTCCGCCCTGCTCGGCCACGAACCGGGGCTACACCAGATTCAAGGGATCGGCGATGGATTCATCCCCGCCGTGCTGAACGTGCAACTGATTGATGAAGTGATCGAGGTGAGTGACGAGGACGCGATTGAAACCACGCGTCAACTGGGGCGCGATCACGGTTTGCTGGTGGGGATTTCCTCCGGAGCGAATGTGTGGGCGGCCCGGCGAGTCGCGGAGAAAATCCGCGGCCCCGTCGCCACCGTGCTGCCTGACCGGGCCGAACGCTATTTCAGCACAGCGCTGATTTGAACCGCTTCGGACGCCTCGCCGCAAAACGAACCGGGCTGAGAACGATCGAATCAATCCTTTTGTCCGCAGCTGGCGCCGATTCACGCCGCTGGGATCTCGAAAAAAATCTGGGAAATCAGCGGCATCGGTAGATTCGTTTTTCAGGCTTTGGACGGCGCCCCTCATTGATGCGATGACTCCGAATGTGCCCGGAGCCATGCCGCACGCTCCCCCCGCCGGGCGTCCGGGCAAACGGCTTGACGAAACGCGCCTTTGATTCCAGATTGCTGCCATGGACCGTAGGCAACACCCCAAGTCGTTCTGCCGGGCGCAACGGGGAAACCGCCCCGCGTCTCCCGCTTTTACCCTGATCGAGTTGCTGGTGGTCATTGCCATCATTGCCATTCTGGCGGCGATGTTGTTGCCGGCCCTGAACCGCGCGAAACTCAAAGCCCACGGCGTTTCGTGCATGAACAATCTGCGGCAGCTTCAGGTGGCCTGGTTCATGTACGTGCAGGACAACAACGACCGTCTGCCGGGGGTCAGCGGGGGGAGTTACGTCAGCGGGGATACCTGGGTGTCCGGCTGGCTCGATTTCAGCAATAACAATTCCCACAACACCAATCTCCTTTACCTCACCGACGTGCGCTTCTCGCAGATTGGGCCTTACGTCCGTTCGCCGGGCGTTTACCGGTGCCCGGCCGATCAAAGCACAGCGCCCTTCGGCCCGGAACGGTTGCCGCGGGTGCGCAGCGTCTCGATGAACTGCTGGATGAACTACCTCTTCGACGTGGACATCGGGCAGAATCAATACATCATCTTTCGCAAATACTCCGATATCGTCCGCCCCACCCCCGCGATGGCGTGGGTATTGATTGACGAGCGTGAGGACAGCATCAACGACGGCCTGTTCCAGGTGGACGTGGCCAATCGGGGCGGCAGCGCGCGCATCGTGGATTATCCGGCGGGTTACCACGGGAACGCCGCCGGCATCTTGTTTGCGGACGGCCACGCGGAAATCAAACGCTGGATGGATCCGCGCACGACGCCGCCCTTGAAACGCAACAGCCTCATCCCGTTGAACGTGGCGTCGCCCAACAACCCGGACGTGGCGTGGTT
>Ga0255340_1000411_pt1 | contig 71521 bp, 67 predicted proteins | sample wastewater_treat_7_FD_192417 | JGI IMG/M metagenome (GOLD analysis project Ga0255340, IMG submission 192417) | Wastewater microbial communities from Lulu Island WWTP, Vancouver, Canada - plant10 | ecosystem: Engineered > WWTP > Wastewater > Unclassified | place: Canada: Vancouver, British...
CCGGGAATATTTGATGCAATATTGAGCTTATTATAGTAAAAATACAGGGCTGTTGCAAAATTGTCTCTTGCTTTGAGCGTGTATGATGCACCTAAGCCAGACATGGGATAGAGTTGAGCGCTAGAAAGGCTTTGGCTTGTTTCAAGAATGCGTGATGTAAAACTGGGAAGCCCAAAAAGACGTCGTAAAAATAAATCCGAGCCAATAGGGTCTGTTTCTCCTATAAAAACGCTTGCAAGCTGGCTTATCGTTCTGAGACTCCCTACGTATGTGAGAGAAAGTTCATTTAAGCTAAAATATGCAGGGATATCTTTGAGAAAGTTATCACCGATTATGGAATCGGTGATAACTGAAAATTCAGTGCGTATGAGTAGATTTTGTGAAAGGTCTATTTGGCTTGAGAAAAAAGCTTCTGCAAATAGGTCAGGCAGCTCATATTGCGGCATAGGCTGAATAAGAAAACCAGCACCAATGATTCCATTGGAAGATGGGGCTGCATAGCCTTGGAAACCTACAAAAAAGAGGGCAATGACGAGAAATAGCTGTTGTATCTTTGTATTATATCTTTTTTTCACTGTTTACTCCAAAAATGAAAAATATCTACCTTTTATAGTGTATCGGCAGATTTTTATATTTTCAATAGGAAAGGTGAAAATAGAAGTATAAAAAAAAGAAAGCATTTTATACTCTATTTATCTTGACTTATATATATTAACTGGTAAAATAATGTATATGAGTGATTACCTTGATTTAAATAATGAAGAACTTTTAAAAGACTTCTTTAGTGAAGCTGAACAACAAGTGCAGGCTCTTGAAAGCAATATTCTTGTTATTGAGACAGACCCTTCAAACACTGAGGCTATAGACGAAATTTTTCGTGCTGCACATACTCTTAAAGGCGGTTCAGCAACGGTTGAAATGCACGAGCTCTCAGGTTTTACTCATGTTGTAGAGGATTTACTCGATGTCTTGCGTGCAAAGAAAATCTCTGTTAGCGAAGGGGTTGTTGACACCTTACTCAATGCAATAGACGTCATCAAAGAAATGTTACAGTGTCGATCAAATGGTAGTGTGTACACTGACGATGTTGAACCACTCAAAGAAACCTTAAAATCTTTTATCCCCGCAAAGGGAGAAAAAACAAAGTCGACACCACCTAAATCCCTCGCTTCTTTTCAAACTCCTCAGCATACCACATCGCCTGCGTTGCCGACTATGCAAGACCCTGCTGAGCTTTTAAGCGAGTATGATTTGCTAGAGCTCAATGAGTCGAGACCAAGCGATGATCCTGTTTGGGGGATAACGGTTCTTTTTGATGAATCGAATCCAATGAATTCCGTTGGCGGTATTCAAGTTTTCTCTGCATTAAAAGATAAGGGTGCTGTTTTAAAAACAATTCCCGACTTTGATGTTCTCTACGATGATGAATTTCATGAAAAAGTCGTATATTTTATAAGCTCTGCATTGAATGCTGAGCAACTTGAAGATGCAGCTTTTATGGACGATGTAACCTTAGCTGTTGATGCAAAAAAAATTGACTCTCAAAAATCGACCTTTAGTAGTTCTGAGAAGAGTTTTAAAGATACGCCCACTCCTACTTCTGCAGCAAAATACGAAGAATCGCGACAAGAAATAGCTGCGTCCATCGAGGCAAAACAAAGTGCCAAAGAAGTATCTGCATTTAATGAACATATTCAAGAAGAAACAGACGCTCTGGAAAAGAAGAAAAAAGCAGCCCCAACAGGGCAACAGACAAGCACCAGTAGTATTTTACGTGTTGATTCAAAACGAATTGATTATCTTCTCAACCTTGTCAGTGAAACAGTTATTACGAAGGCATCGTTTAACCAAATTACTATGCAAATGGGTGATTTACAAACACAACTTGCAAGTACTCAAGCCGTATATAGAGAAAAAATTCGCTCGCTTTTTGATAAACTACCGAGTTTTATAGAAACTTTAAAAGAGGGAGAGACGACAAAGGATATTCGAACCCGCATGAACACAGAATATGCGGATATGTATTCTGTCTTTGATACCTTTGATTCTTCTTTTAAGGGGGCAAATACAAAACTTCGCTCTGCAACACAAAACCTTGGAAGAATAGCAGGTGAGTTGCAAGAAGGCGTTATGAAAATACGCATGGTTCCTGTAAATCAGATTTTTTCTCGTTTTCCACGAGTTATTCGGGATTTGTCTCGTGACCTTGATAAAAAAATTCACCTTGAAATAGAAGGTGAAGATACAGAACTTGACAAATCTGTTATAGAAGATCTACTCGATCCTATTATGCACTGTGTTCGAAACTCAATAGACCATGGTATAGAACGGCCAGAGGAACGTGCTAAAAAAGGAAAGAGCGAAGAAGGAACAGTGCTTTTGAAAGCCAGCAACGAAGGAAATATGATTGTAATCGATGTTCAAGATGATGGTGCTGGTATTGACGTAGAAAAGGTCAAACAAAAAGCGGTTGAACGCGGTTTAATTCATCCAAACAAGATTTTATCAGACCATGAGGCACATCAACTTATCTTTGAAGCTGGTTTTTCAACTGCTGCAAAGGTATCGAATGTTTCGGGACGTGGCGTTGGCCTTGATGTTGTAAAAACGCAGATTGAAAAACTCAATGGTTCTGTTGTAGTTAGCTCTGAGCCAGGAAGTGGTACAAAGTTTAGTATTCGCCTTCCATTGACACTTGCTATTATTCAAGGTTTACTTATTCGTGTTGGTAAAGAAGTGTATTCTATACCGATTGCCTCCGTACTCGAAAGCCATCGTGTTCAATATGAAGATATTCAAACTATCGATAACTATGAAGTCTTTAACGTGAGAAATGAAATTATTTCTGTTTTACGATTGAACCGACTCTTTGGTATAAAACAAACAGACGACGAAGATTTTTGTTTTATTGTTATTGTTGGCTCAGCAGAGAAAAAAATCGGCATCATGGTAGATGCGCTTATAGGAGAGGAGGACGTCGTTATAAAACCGCTACGAGATCAGTTTACGGTATCTCCAGGGATTGCTGGTGCTTCGATTCTAGGCGATGGATCCGTTTCATTGATTATCGATGTTTCAAAATTGTTAGAGTTGGGCGTAAAGCAAGAATTAAGTGCACGTGAAGCCTTAGAAATAGGTATATAGGAGGTAGATATGGAAAACACGATTGAACAAACTCTTATGCAGGAAACCTCTTATGACATAGAAGATCAAAACGATAAAATAAGTATTATCGATTTTAAAATGATTACCTTTTCTCTTTCAGGAAAGGATTATGCAATAGATATAATGAAGGTAAAGGAAATAGCAAAGGCTGGACATTTTACCTACGTGCCTAACACTTCTTCTTTTGTCCTCGGCGTACATAATCTTCGCGGAGACATTATTCCCATTATTGACTTGCGCATCTTTTTCAATATTCCTGTTGAAGAGCGAAAGGATGATGATTTAGAAAACCTCATTGTTGTGAGTGTTGGTGAGCAATCTTTCGGTGTTGTAGTAGATCATATCGATAAGGTTGTTGGGATTCAACAATCAAGCATCCAACCGCCGCATCCGCTTTTTGGCGATATAAATATAAAATATATTTCGGGTGTTGTTGAAAATGCTAATCGTTTATTTATTTTACTCGATATCGATCGCATTTTTGGATTACGACAGGCTCCTACTGTTGAAAGCGCTAAAGAGCAAGAGCATTTTTCTCCTGCACAAAAAACAATTGCAGATCATAAGCCTACACAAAAACAAGAAACCCCCGTTTTATTAGAACATAAAGCGAGCGATCTTGACTATAGCTTCCTCGTTGAAGACCTTAAAGTGCGGAAAAGTTTTAATCTTTCTCTTATAAATGAAGCGTGGATCAAGTCGCGCTACATGAAATGGCTCGATGAGCGTGATGCAGAAAATATCCAATTTAATAGCGATGAAGATGCTGAGCTTTTTTTAAAACCCTTTGCATCGAAGTTTTCTCATGATTTTTGGGAAGAATCATATGCAGAGCAATTATATAAGGCCCTTCCCGAAAATACCGCAAAACAGATCACTGTTTGGAATCCAGGTTGTGGAAAAGGTCATGAATCTTTTTCTCTTGCCTGTGTTTTAAAAAAGAGATATCCAGAAGCACGAATTCGTATCTACGCACAAGATACAGACCTACTCGCCGTTTCAAGCGCACAAATGCTACGCGTGCCGCAAAGTCAAGCTGAAAATTGGTATGCTCCTTTTTTAACAAAAACAGTTAGTGGCGAACATGTTTTTAATGCTGACATTACAGAAATGCTTTTTTTCGAATATCATGATATAACGCACAATAATGCGCTACCAAATGTAGATATAATTTTTTGTCGCGATGTCCTGTCTTATTTAGATAAAGAAAAACAAGAGATCGTGTTGGAAGATTTTGAAGATAAATTGAAAGGTAATGGTGTTTTAATAATTGGTGAAAATGAGGTGTTAACGAATTATGTTGATTGGCATAGTAAAGAGGTGGCATCAATTACGATGTACACAAAGTAACAAATAATATAAAATAATTTAAAGGGGAACATAATGAGAGTCGAGTATATTAATCCGTTTGTCGAAACTGCGTATAGTATCTTGGTAGAAGTTTTAGGTGGTGAAGTAAAACGGGATAATCTCTATTTAAAATCAACTTCGATGCCTGTTATGGGGGTAGCTGCCCTCGTTGGTTTGGCTGGAGATGTTGAAGGTCGTGTTTTATTTGACATGTCAATGGAGACAGCATTAAATATTGCATCGAAAATGAACGATGAAAAAATAGATACCTTTGATGAATTAGCAAAGGCTACAATAACAGAGCTGGCAAACTTAATTACAGCACAGGCTGTAACAAAGTTGCACGAGTTAGGTTTTAAGTTTGATCTTACACCACCTGCCTTATTTACAGGTGAGAGGATGGAAATTTCAGATCAAAATGTTGAGGCTTTAATTGTTCCAATGATAACGGAACAAGGTAAAATAGAAGTAAATGTCGCTATACGTGAGCGAATGTAAAAAGGAGTGGTAGGCTATGAAGACAAAACAAGATTTTCCTTCAATTAATGAGCGTCCACCTGATGGTTTAAAAGACGATGGTACCAAGGTACGCGTTCTTGTTGTAGACGACTCCATTTTCGTTGCAAAACAAATTGGGCAAATATTAAGCAGTGAAGGTTATGAAATAGTTGCTACAGCAGTAGATGGTAAAGAAGGTGTAGATAAGTACAAGGATATGTTTCCAAATGTAGACATTGTTACAATGGACATTACGATGCCGAGAATGGATGGAATTACGGCTTTAGAGCAAATTATGGCTTTTGATAAAAATGCGAAGGTCGTTATGATAAGCGCTCTTGGCAAAGAAGAGCTTGTAAAAAAAGCCCTTCTCTTAGGTGCCAAAAATTATATTGTAAAACCATTAGATAGGAAAAAAGTCTTAGAGAGAATTAGTTCTGTCTTAAAGTAAAAGATTTTTTTATGTTTTGTTGTAAGCTACTAATTATTGTTGAAAAAGCAATACTTAGTAGCTTTTTTTGTACTTGACCTAATCTTTGTTTTTTATTAGTATATAAACAATTAGGGCGATTAGCTCAGCTGGTTAGAGTACAAGCTCGACACGCTTGGGGTCATTGGTTCGATTCCAATATCGCCCAAAAAAAAGAACTGTCTGTATAGGCAGTTCTTTTTTTTATTAAAACAATTGTAATTTTGCTTTTTAAAAAGATTAGTTGTTTACACGCTCGACGTATTCGTTTGTCTCGGTGTTTACCATAATCTTTTCATCTTGTTTAATAAACAAAGGAACGCGAACAGTTAATCCAGTTTCTGTAACAATTGGCTTTGTTGCACCTGAAACGGTGTCGCCTTTTATATAATTTTCACTTTCAGCAACAATAAAAACCATCTTTGGTGGAATTTTCACATCGATAGGTTCTTCTTCCCAGATAACAACAGGATAGGACTCGCCTTCTTTAAGATAATACTGCAAGGTATCATTTAGAGTATAGGGTACGTTTATAGTGTCAAAAGTAGTGTTGTTCATAAAAACAAAGTTTTCACCATCAGAGTACTGGTACTGTGCATCTACAGTTTCCACTACCGCATCTTCGACCATGTCTGGTGTTTTTATTGTTTGTGTTAAAACAGAACCATCTTTGAGATTTTTCATTTTAACTCTTGCAAAAGCAGAACCTTTTCCCGGGTTCACAAATTCTCTCTCTACCACGAGATAGGGTGCGTTTTTTATGAGTAAGACTGTTCCTTTATTTATATCTCCACCTCTAATCATTCAATTCCTCACTTTCTATGTATTTTTCTCTATAATTATACAAAAAAAACGACTTTATGCCAATACTCTGTTTTTGCAGATATTTTTTTTAAAGAAATCCTTGTTCTGAAAAACTAAGATAGCCTTGAGAGCTCACAATTAAATGATCCAATACTTGAATATTTAAGATTTCGCCTGCTTTTTTAAGTTGTTTTGTTACCTCGATATCATTATTTGAGGGGCTTAAATTTCCCGAAGGATGATTATGACAGACTATAATTCCGCATGCCCTCTCTTTTAGAGGCTCGCAAAAGACTTCCCGCACATCAACAATAGATTTATTTACGGAGCCCTTACTTGTTTCACGAATTTTTATAACCTCATGTGCGCCATTGAGAGATGCGCACCAAAAAGATTCATTTGGGGCTAGTGATATATGCATAAAAAAAGGGAGAATATCTTCAGGGGAGCGGATAATACTCGTGTTTTTTGCATGAAATCGTTTCCCCAACTCTATTGCAGCTCCTATAAGCGTTGCTTTTGATGGACCTATCCCGGGAATTTCTTTCAATGCTTGGGCGTAATCAGAAATACTTGGGTTTCTAATAATCACCAATACCTTTTCTGCAAGTTCATCGACGGGACAACCTTTTATTCCATTGCCTATAAGCATCATGAGAAGTTGGTGGTCGTTTAAGTCTGAAAAACCGTAGTGCAGCGCTCGTTCGCGAATTTGTGGTTTTCCGTTTTCATCATTTAAAATAGGATTTGTTGTCTTATACATGTTTCCTGTTTTCATTTTGCCTCCTACATGTATTATTGGTTTTTTGCACGAGTTTTATGTATTTTAAAATAAAAAAACCGATATATAAAAAATATGAATACTAAAAATAACTATACAATACAAAAGCAGCTTGTTTCGATGATTTTTTCCTTTTTTCTTCTTTCTTTTCTCCTTTCGTGCCTTAGTCCTCCACAGATTGCAATCGAAAAAGAGGAGAAAAAACTCTCTCGTCTCATCTGTATGAAGGGACTTTTAGAGCCAAGGGAATTGTCCCATTTCTTTATGCAGGAAAATCCTCATGCAGATGCACAAAAGGTATGGGCGCTTGCAAACTTCTATGTAAAAGAAGCCCAGGATGAGGGGATAAACTCAGATATTGCCTTTGTGCAAATGTGTTTGGAAACAGGTTTTTTGCGTTTTGGTGGCTTAGTTAGCGAAGATATGAACAATTTCTGTGGCTTAGGTGCTATTAGTAAAGAGGAGCCAGGATTGCGTTTTCCTAGCATGGAAATAGGAGTTCGCGCACACATTCAGCATTTGCAAGCTTATGCCTGCACGAGGGATTTACAAAAAGAACTCGTCGATCCGCGCTATAAATGGGTGCAACCACGCGGTAAATCACCTTCGATTTATGGGCTTGCGGGAACTTGGGCGAGTGACCAGGCCTATGGAGAAAAACTAGATGCACTTTTAGCGCGATTGGAAAGACTTTCTTTTAACTAATTGTTGTTCCAAAAAAATCTTTTTCTTCTAAAATTGCCTTTGTATTGTCTATATTTCGACCGCCAGCACAAATGACCTTTAAGCCGAGCGACTCTGCTTTTTTACTTGCAATGGGATCAAAGGGAGTGTTTTTTCCCGGAGTCCATTCATCACCAACCATGGCGCGAAATGTTTCCCATGAAATACTATCAAGCGGTTTTGCCTCAGGATTTAATTTGGGGTCATCGGTATAGACTTTTTCAATGTTTGATAAGTTGACAAGGGTTTTTGCCTCAAAGCGTTCTGCCAAAAGGGTCGCAATATTGTCTGTTGAAAAGCCCGGCTTCCAGCCAGCTGCTACAAGAACGCGACCAGAGAATGTAAGCGCTGCGCTCGGGTCTATTACTACTTCGTCGCTGCATAAATCTCCGAGGCTTGCTTTTATAAGCTGCGCATTGAGTCGTGTTGCCATTATACCTATCCAATCGGCTTCGTTGTTGTTTTTAGTATCATCGTTGACGATTGTCTTATAGGCATTTTGGTAAAGGCGTGCAGGACCACCGCCACCGATTACAAGTATGAGTTTTCGCTTTATATCTTTATTTAGGTATTCTTTTACAAGAGAAAGAAACTGAGAAATAAAAGCAAGATCGGGTTCTTGTGGCACAACAATCGAGCCACCGACAGAAAGGACTTTAATCATTAATACACTCCATTTACATATATTGGGCTCCAAAAACTGCTATAGCTTAGAATTTGGGCTGAGGCTTCCTCCCAAATTGTTTGCAAAGCATAGGAGCGATTTCTCGTAACAATTTTTCCCGTTTGGTTTGTTGGTTTAATAGTGTTTAATCCACGTGAAAAGGCTATGTGTTGCGAATCAATGTTGCCAAAATAAAAATCAGTATCTTTTTTTTCGTTTATGTGAAACCCTTGATACTCTAAACCAAGTGCTAAGGACATATCGACTGGAAACCAACCAAAGTTTTCGAGATAGATTTCTGTCCACCAGTGATTTTTTGCGTTTAAGTGTGCGTCGATTAAAACTCCGGCAACAGGAAGGCAAATAATTTCAGCTGCTCGGCAAAGACTGGTAAATAAAAGAGCTGCTTCATAGCTATCAAGTGTTTTTAATTCGAGGGCAAACTGTAAATTTCGCTCATTTTCTCGTAATTCAACATCGAGTGTAAATTTTTCCTTAATATAATCAAAAATACGTCTTGCCTTTGTATAGACATTGGTAGTGCCCTTTGTTATCTTCTTTGCTAGTTCTTGTATTTCTGCTTTATCAGATACAATGAGACTGTTTGGCTTTAGGTATTCTGCGTACATACTTAAACTTTTATCAGAATAGGGGAGTATTTCTTTTTCTGCAATTTGTGTTTCAAGTGAGCGTGCGAGAACGACAAAGTTATGGTTAACTTCAATTTTTTCAGTAATGCCTTTTGAAATAGGGAATTGATGCACTATCGTGCCCATGTGATCGGCGATAGTTGGCTCAGGATTTGATTGCGTTATCTCTATAAGTTCTTGCAATGATGAATATACAGGCCTTGGAATGCGCAAGGTGAGGGTGCCTTCCCCTATAGTTTCAATATCTGTCATATCGCCGTGTAGGCTGAGAAGATAGGTGTTTTTGTTCTTATGTGTTTTTGTACCGACCCTCGTATCTATTTGAATGGGGAAAAAATTACTTTTACCCGTATCTGTTTCCACATAGATAGAGCCACTTTGTGCGCCATCTGGAACACGCAGGCGTATCTGTTCATCACTCCAAAAATCATAGTCTGGGTTTGTCTCTGAACAAGCAATATATTCAGTTGTATCGTCTTCTGTATCACTCAAGGAAAAATATACTTTTGAGCTACCGCGGAGGGAAGAAAAATTTGCTCCTTGAATACTTATGAGGTTTCCAACTGCAGGTTTTTTTTCAGAAACACTGCTAATACGTGGCGTATGTAAGGCGCTTTCTTTTTTTATGAGGATAGGTATGGATTGCCTATTTGCAAAATTTTTGGGCTCGCTTCGTCCTGCCTTTGTAACAACATAGACCAAACCATCTTGTATATTGGCAGGTAAAGTGAGACGTATAGAGTTTTCAGACCACTCGAGGTAACTTGATTGTGTAAGCGGGTTACCACCTATTTCTACATACGAATCATTTTGCTCTGCACCAAAAAACTGCCCAGTAAGCGTAAATATATCTCCTGGATTTGCGATTTGCGGGCTAATACCGTAAAGATGTGGCGCCTTTTGTATACCTCTTGAAAAAAAGACAAGAACGAAAAAGACAATAAAAATAAGCAGAAGAAGGCTTATAAATCGCAGTGAAGGATATTTTCGAAAAATATAGCGTAGCTTTTGTGTAAAACTCAAGGCAGGAATCTACCTTTTGTATAATACGATGTTTGATAGAAATCCGAATTTGTTTTTTGGAAAGAATCTGTCTTGTCAAATATTTTTATTTGAATATTGCTTGGTTCATTTAAAGTTGCAGGTCGAAAGATATCTACTGAGTTTACCAAGTTTTGATTGAATTCTAATGTAGATTTATTTGCAGTGTAGGACGCTGTTTGTAAGGCTTCTGAAAGGGAGCCTTCAGCAACGATTCCTTTTGTAGCGATAAGTCGGGATGTGGGGTTGATCGTATGTAAGGTTGGAGTAAAAGCATCGGATTCTGCCTGTTTAAACTTTAAGGGAATAAAAATTCCGATAATCAAGGCTGCAGCGATGGCTGGAAGAGCATGCTTGAGAGTACGCATACCATCATTTCGTTTTGTGTATTTTGTATTTTCTTGAAATTGCACAAGCCTTTGCAGTTTTATAAAGCTTTCATCGAGTTCTGCTTTTGTAAACTGTATTGCTTCTGCATCTTCGTGTAGAATTCTTGTTATGGACTGCATGTTTTCGTAGTTTTTTTTGCAAGCTATGCAGTCGTCGAGATGCTGGCGATATTCTGTTTCATACTGCTTGGGTATTTCACCATCGAGGTATATTGAATAGCCATCTGAATTAGGGCATGTAGACATCGTCTTCTCCTAAAATTTTTGAAAGCCTCTCTCTTGCTCGAAAAACGCGTACTTTAACGTTTCCTTCTGTTATACCGAGCACTCTTCCTATCTCTTTATAATTCAATTCTGCGTATTCGCGCAAAATCAATATTGCTCGTAGTTTTTCTGGAAGCTGGTCTAGAGCTTCCAAAACAGCCTCTTTTGTTTCTTTTTTAAGTAAAACGGTTTCACCACTTTCTGTTTTTCGTGTATCTTCCCGCAAAGCCTTGTCGTAAGCAATCTTTTGTCTGCCTCGTCGTTTTACGTAATTTAAAGAAGCATTTTTTACTACACGAATCAGCCAGTATTTTGCATCATCTATCGTTGGAAAGACCATTGCTTTTTCATGTAGTTTTAACAAAGAATCATGTGCCATATCCTCAGCAATTTCTTCATCGTTTACAACTTTATATGCAATTCTAAATAGCAATGTCATAGTTTCATCGTAAATCAGTTTAAAATCAGTCTGAGAATCGCCCCTATAGGGACCGGTCTCCTTTGTTTTTTTTAATATAGAATCGTTCATAGTAGATAACAATAAAGCTCCTCAAATGTTACAAAAAAGGAACATTAATTTTGTTTTTTCCAACTTGTTCCCTCAGGGCTGTCTATGAGCATTATACCATTTGCTAACAATTCGTTTCGTATTGCATCAGCTCGTGCATAATCTTTTTCTTTTTTCGCCTCGTCTCTTTCTTTTATGCGTTTTTCAAGTTCTGCCAGTAGCTCGCTACTTATTGTATTCTCATCTTCTTTTTTCTCTGTTAGCTCTTTTGCAGATGCAAGCAAGTCGAGAGCAAGCACTGTATCGAAGTCTTGGATGAGAAGGAGCTTTTCTTCATTTGAAATATCTGGGTTTTTCACGAGCATTTGTAGCTCAGAAAGGCATCGTGGGCTCGACAAATCGTCTTCGATTGCTGAAATAAAGGCCTTGTGGTGTGCTCTCGCTTTTTCTCCAAGTTGTGAGAGGTCTTTTTGTAAAAGCGCTTCACGTTTTTCTTCTGTAATAGTTTCTAGAATTTTTGCAATTCTACCAACTAAGGCCTTTCTCGATTGTTTTGCGCTATCCATCGCTTGCCAAGAAAAAGCGAGTTGGCTTCGGTAATGTGCACCAAGTAGAAAAAATCGATAGTCAAGGGCTTCATAGCCTTTTTCCAAGAGGCTTGAGAGTCTTAGAAAGCTTCCAGAAGATTTTGACATTTTCCCTTCTTCTTTCGATAAAACAAGGAATTCGTTATGAAGCCAGTAGTTTACCCATTTTTTCCCTGTGGCTCCTTCGGATTGGGCTATTTCATTTGTATGGTGGATGGGTATGTGGTCAATGCCACCAGTGTGAATGTCAAAGTTTTCTCCTAAATATTTCATGCTCATAGCAGAGCATTCGATATGCCAACCGGGATATCCTTTTCCCCAAGGAGAGTCCCAAACGAGGGCTTGGTTTTCAAACTTACTTTTTGTAAACCAAAGCACAAAGTCAAAGGGATTTTTTTTGTTTTCGTCTATATCGATTCTTGCTCCTGCTTTTAAGTCATCCATGTTGATGCGAGCGAGTTTGCCGTATTCGGGGAAGGTGCTTACATCAAAATAGAGATTGCCACCTGCCATGTAGGTATGACCGTTTTTTTCGAGCCGTTCTATGAGCGCAATCATTTCTGGAATATGGTCTGTTGCCTTGCAAATTACCGTCGGTCGCTTGATATTGAGTGCATCTATATCTTTGAAAAAAGCCTCTGTATAGTAGGCTGCTATTTCCAAAACCGTTTTTCCCTTTTCTTGGGCTGTTTTTAACATTTTGTCCTCGCCGTCATCACTGTCACCAGTAAGATGCCCGATATCAGTAATATTCATAACATGATTGACGGTATAGCCGAGGTATGAAAAGGTTCTATTTAAAAGGTCGAGAAAGACATAGGCGCGAAGGTTTCCTATATGGGCGTAGTTATAGACTGTTGGGCCACAGCCATAAAAGCCAACCTCATCTTTTTTTATAGGCAAGAACTCTTCTAAGGAGCGAGCCATTGTATTGTATACGCGTAAAGCCATTGATTTCTCCCATTTTATTATTCGTTTTTTTAGAATTACTCGATTAAAATCGTATTATACGATATAATAAGCATATGAATACTGTATGCAAAAATAGAGAAAATAGCAAGACAGAAAAGCAGGGAATGCATCCTGCCTTTCGCGGTATAATTGCAGAACATTTTAATCTTTCACATCTTTCAAGCTTTCGCGTTGGAGGCGACGCAAGCCTTTTTATAGAACCTTTTTCACAAAACGCTTTGTTTTACGCCCTTGATTTTCTAAAATCAATACAAAGTCCTTTTTTTGTTCTTGGTGGTGCGTCAAACCTTGTGATTGCCGATGAGGGGATTCCTATTCCGGTGCTTTCTATGCGTTCTTTACGAGCAATCAGCCTTGACAGCACTTTGCTGAGTACACAGGAAAAAAACAATCAGGCTAAAACAAAGGCGCTCTTTTTGCGTTGTGAGGCTGGAGCCTCTATTTCTGAAATTATAGATTTTTGTATTGCGGAAGGTTTAAGCGGTTTGGAGCAGTTTGCAGGTTTACCGGGGAGCATAGGCGGTGCTGTTTTTATGAATGCTCGCTGCTATGAGCTTTCTATCTCCGAGCGACTTTCGCAGGTACGCTTTATTGATTGCGAGAAGATAGAAAAAACAGAATTATACAATGCACAGAGCCTTTTTGAAGACTACTTTATGAATGAGGCTGATTGGGATTATAAAGTCTCTCCCTTTCAAAATACAAAAAACTGTATTGTGGAAGTGGTTTTGCGAGTAGAAAAAGCCGATACTCAAAAGGTAGCTGATAATGCTGCCGTATATGTAGCCGATAGAGAAAAGAAAGGGCATTTTAAGTATCCTTCTGCAGGCTCTGTTTTTAAAAATAATCGAAACTTTGGGAAACCAAGCGGGAAAATTGTTGATGAGGCTGGGCTCCGTGGTTTACAAAAGGGAGGTGCGCAGGTTGCGCCCTGGCACGGTAATTTTATAATAAATACGGGATCTGCGACAGCAAAAGACATTCGGTATTTAGTAGAAGAGGTGCAAAAATCAGTAAAAAAACAATTTGGCTTTGATTTAGAGCCTGAAATTATTTTTTCTGATAGTCTCATTAAAGAGAGCTCTTATTGTGTATGAGCGAACAAACAATGAGAATTGACAGTATGGCGCTTGCACCTTATACTCAAGATATAGTGAGGGGAATGTGTTACAACTAGCATTTATTAATTTTAGAAAAGACTCGTATATTTTCGTTGAAGGAAAGGCTACGAGCGATAGCTTTTATATTATTCACAGTGGTAAAGTGCGTTGCTCAAAAGAAAACGGCATCGGAATGGAGACGAATACCCTCCTTGGCGTTGGTGACTTTCTCGGTGTTATTTCTTGCCTTTCAGGGCAACCGCAAATTGAAACCGTTGTCGCATTGACAGATGTTATTGTTATTTCGGTTCGAAGAGAACAGTTCCCCGACTTAATCAAAAACAATACGCCCGTTGCTATGAAGATTATAAAAACCTTTGCTGCTCGTATGCGTCAGTTAAACGAGACGCTTACAAAACTCACTTTGAAAAGCTCCATTATCGATTCTCCTGAGCAATTATTCAATATTGCTGCCTATTATGAGCGCCTTGGAAAGCGAGACATTGCCATCTATGGCTACTATCAATATATGAAGGCTTGTCCAAATGGTATGCAAATAGAAGCGGCCAAAATGCGTTTTGTTACTTTGAAGCCACGTTCTCGTGCTGTTTACTTTGAATCCCCTCCCGACTTAGTGCGAAGTTACCCAAAAGATACGATGATTTTTTCTGAGTGTCAAAGTGGTTTTGACTTGTTTATTATCCAAGAAGGGCAGGTGAAGATTACAAAAATGGTTGATGGAAATGAGGTTATTCTTGCGGTTTTGAAAAAAGGCGATATTTTTGGTGAGATGGCCTTGCTTGAAAACAAACCGAGAAGTGCAAGTGCTATTGCCTATGATGCGTGTAAGCTCATGGTTGTAAATAGCCAAAACTTTAATCAAATGGTTACAACGCAGCCACAACTTATTGCACGCTTGACGACAACTCTTGCAGATCGACTCTGGGCAATGAATCGCCAGCTTGAAAATACACAAATACGTGACCCTGTTTCAAAACTTTTTGACATGCTTGCCTTGCAGTTGGAAAAAGCAAAGATTCAAGTGAGCTCTGGTGTGCCACATCAGTTTGATATAACACCAGAAGACTTGGCAAATATGTGTGGTCTTCCGCTTGACCAACAAGGTCCCGTTGTGCAGTCTTTTATTCGAGATCAAAGAGTAAAACTTGTAAATAATCGAATATTGATTTCAGATCCTGTCGGCTTGATAAAAACCGCATCGTATTTTAGAAAGGTAAAATAGCATGCGAAATAAAAAATATGCCTTTGTTTGCCTTCTTTTTTCTTTTAGCCTTCTTTTTTTTGGACAATCTATTTCGGAACTTCCTTCTGGATACAGGACAATTCGATTGGGCATGGACTTGGAGTCAGTAAAGCAAGAACTTGCTGCAGATTCTCTTTTTAACTACCGCGGAGAGCGAGATGTTTCTTTGTTGCCCGATCAAGAACGGCAGCTCATAGAAGTAGAAGGTCATTCATTTATACAAAAGGCATGGTTTCAGTTTATCGATGGAAAGCTCTATGCTATTACGCTTCAAATGGATGAGACAAAGCTAGACTACGGCAGTTTTTTCAAAACCTTATCTGAAAAATATGGGAAGCCGCAGCATCTCTCTCCTGAGCAAACGAGCTGGGAAAATGAAGTTCTGCGTATGAGCTTGGAGCGCCCCTTATCTCTTAAGTATCTCGATTTAAAAGTGTATAATGCGCTTTTGGATAAGTCCCGCGTAGATGCGGCTGCTTTTGAAATAACGCGTGAATTATTTTTGGAGTCTTTTTAATGTTTTTTTTCAAGAATCTTTGTATGAGGGATTTTCGACCTAAGGGAAAACAAATAGCTTCTTTATTGCTTTTTCTCCTATTTTCGCTTTCTTTTTTTTCTTGTGAGGGGGAAACCCTGCCAATACACGACTTGGAAATAAAAAAAGCAAATGGCGACACACTTCTTCTAAAAGCTGAAATTGCTATAAAAGAGGAAGATCAAATGAAGGGGCTTATGTTTCGGAAATCGGTTCCTGATGGGACTGCTATGCTTTTTGTTTTTGATAAAGATAAAATTGCACGCTTTTGGATGAAAGACACTCCGACAGCGCTTTCTATTGCATATATCGACTACAAGGGAGAAATACGCGATATACTTGATATGGAGCCCTTGAGCCTTAAGGAAGTGGTCAGTACGAGCTATGTACGCTATGCCCTTGAAGTTCGCCAGGGTTGGTTTCAAGAAAAGGGTATTGCAGTCGGGGATACTATTTCGCCCTTATTCTAAGCCTTCGAGTGTAGCCAAGACAAGTGCATCATCGGGATCAAATTCCAAAACAGCGAGGAAAAAAGAGCGAGCTTCTTCGATATTTCCCTCTCGTAGTGCTAAAAAACCGAGGTTAGACATAATCTTTGTGTTTTCTCCCTCAAGTTGTAGGGCCTTATACAACATATCTTTACTTTCTGCATAAGAGCCTTCTTCCATATAGCAAATAGCGCATTCGTTGTATACGTCAACATTGATACCGTCCAAGGCGATACATTGCAAAAAAGCTTCTTTTGCCTCAGAGAATCGTTCGAGCCTTCGCAAAGCCCATCCAAGCAAAAACCATGCATTCCATACCTTTGGTTTTTTTTCCAAAAATTGTTTTATAGCTTCCAATCCTTTTTCTTCTTGTCCCAAGCGTATAAAATCATAGGCGGACTTAAACAGCTCATCGTCAAGGTTTTTGCTATTTATATCGTTGATAATTTCCTGGGCTTTTTCTATTTTATTTTGCATCGTTTCATCTTGATCGAATTCCTCGCCTTGACAGAGAGCAATGTAGGTTTCAAAATAATCCTTCGCTTGGCTTGCGTTTTTTTGCTTAAGATAAAAAAATGCTGCATTAAAAAAAGCATCAGCGATCGGCGGTTCGGCATGTAAGGCTTTTTTATAGTAGCTATGTGCTTTTTCTTCATAGGCATCAGCATCATCATGCAAGCTTGAATTTCTATAGGACTCAGCTCTTTGTTCATAAAAAAGTGCTGAGTTCAAAATCGTTATGGGGTCTTCTGGGTCAAGTCCGCGCAAAGATAAAAATATTTCTTCTGCAATGTCGTAATCTTCGTTTTTTATCTTAAGAATAGCAGCTTCTGTTAATTCGAGCTTAATATTTGGTCGTGTATGTAGTAAAAGCGATTTATAATAGGCAATATGCTCATTATCTGCATCGTAGGCTAAAAGAGTGAGAATACCTGCTAAAATGCCGTCCCAGGAAAGAGCCTTGGGATTAAAATCCTCGTTTGCATTTGGTTTTTGTACGGGGAGCATGATCGAAGGATCGAGATGAAAACCAGTGTCTTCGTAGAGAGCATTTTCTGGTAGCTGAATAAAAATAATTGAGTCGAGAGGGTGATTCATTATACTTCCTTATGCTTGTTCTGGTTCAGAACCTTGTTCGCTTGCTTCTTCTTGAGAATTTGCTTGATTTGCGTTTGTATGTGCTTGTCGCGCTCTTTCTTCAGCAATAGCGGTTTGTTTTGCAGCTTCCAAAGCAGCTCTTTCTTTTGCTTGCGTTTGACTTAGCTGTGTTTTACGAATTGCGGTTAAATATTTATTTATTTGCAGTTTATATGAAAAGGGGACAGCCTTTTCATCAAATTTCATTGACATTGCAACCATGTCTTTTCTACCAGTAATTTGCGTTACGGCAACAACGCTTCCTTTTAAACTGATAGTCTCTCGTGGATCTTCAAAGTCTAAACGCAGTATGGTTTCTTTTTTTTGTAAAAAAGCTGCTAAACCAAGTAAGATAACCTTCGCACCTGAGAAAGAAATATCCCGTAAAATACAATGCCGCGGAACATTGTCGATATATACAATTGTTTCCTCTTTAAGAAGTCCTAGTTTTCGCTTTGTATCGTCATTTATGAGAATACGTTCTTCTTTTCTGCGAACTGCATTTAGATTTGCTTCTAAGAGTGTGCCAAGAATCTCGATTAAATCATCTGGCGGTCTTTGTGTATAATTTATGGTAACAACAGCAAGATCTTCTGAATTCATATAGCGTTCAATATTGCTAACTCGTCCACTAATAAAAAAACTCAAAGGCTGATTATCTGCTTGGATAAAACTAAAACGCAAGTTTACTGTGGGATTGTTTTTAGCAAGTTGTGCATAAGCACCACCTTTTACCCCTATAATAATACGAGCTGCTAAAAATGAAGTAGAGTTTATAATACAAGGCCATTGACTCCCAGAAAACTTAATAAAAACTTGTCTTGGATCGAGGTTTAATGTGCGAATGATTTCTTTTGTAAAGATGATTTCAGTATCACGATATAAATCATAATATTTTGTCAACTGTTGACTTGTAAGAATACCCATACATTTATAATAAGTGAAAAGTGAGTCTTCGTCAATGTCGAAGAAGTGTAGAAAAGGGGATAAAAAAAACCCAAGCCTAACTCGGGTTTTTTTATGCTAAAAATTAATAACCAGATTTACCTGTGTCATATGTTTTTCGTGTTTTTTTTGATAACTTTCTTTGTAAAGTTTTGTTTTTTCTGTTTTGAATGGTTGAAGGTTTTTCATAGTATTCGCGTTTTTTGTATTCGCGGATAATTCCTTCTTTTTCTATCATACGCTTAAATCGTTTAATAGCTTTTTCAAGGTTTTCATTGTCATCTACATTGATACGTGCCATAATTTCACCTCCTTCGACCATTTCGTTAGATTATATAAGTATCATGTATTATAAAAAAAGAGTCAATGCCTTGCCTCGATTTAGGTATAGGCGTGGATATCTTTTGTTTGTTTTTCTTTGTTTTGTTCAAGGATAAAGCGAATAAAATGGTCTTCGAGGGTGTTGTGGGGGCCTTCTGCATTGAATTTTTTTCTTGCTTTTGCGTTTTCTCTTCTCACTGAATACAATAAATAAAAACTTCGTGGATCTTCGTCGTAAAAGCTTGAAGGCTTTTGCTTTAAAAAACTATACACTTCATCGCGATTTATAGCATTTATCCCTTGCTCTTTTAAGATTTGTTTTAGTTTTTGAATTTGTTCATGGGAGAGTGCAAATAAAAATTCTTGCATAGCAAAAGATACATCTTTTTCTGATAGTTTTTTTAGAATAAAGTCTCGCCATTGGTCATCCATTTCGATTGACAAGAGGAGAAGTTCGCTTGTGCCGACCATTGTGCCAAAGGCAGGAGCTATTTTTCTACGAGCTCTCCAAACAGAGTCGAGAACGGGAGCCACATCTATAACCGTTTGGTCAATGCGGTGTTCCCAAAGGATAATGAGCGAATAGGCAATTTCTCGGCGAATATCGATAGGTATACTGAGGTCATCGAGGAGATTGAGATAGACGTCTTCTACCATAATGGTGAAAAGAATCGCTAAGGTTGCGTTGTTGAGTTTTTGAATTTCTTTTTGAGGAAACTCTGAATGTTGTGCAATTTTAGTAATAGCTGCAAAGGCGTGAAATTTTGCAACAAGGAAGCCTTTGCCTAAAATAGCCTTGGTTGGAAGATGCAGTGTTTTATCTCCTTCGCGATACTCAAGCAAGGATTCAGCCAATGTATGTTGCGTTTGCACCTCTGTTGCCGATGTGAGAATTTGTTTTGATAAGAGGGAGGGGAAGCGTGCGATATCTCGAGCAAGGCGTCGTACATCCGTAAGACGATTTTCTATGCCTTCGAGTGTTTCCGGAGAAATTGTTTTTAGTCTATCTGAGACAAGTTGAATTAAAGATGACTCATGGTCTGTTAAAAAAACAATATCTGTTGAGAATGTATTTTCTGACTGTTCTATATCATAAAATTCTTCAACATTGACAGGAGTAAAATCATCTATATGTATCTTTTTTTCAGCTTCCACGTGCTAAGTATAACATAAAAATAAAAAAAAGCCGATATAAAAAATATGGATACACGTAATTTTATAAAAAAAGTGCTTTTTTTTCTTGTTTTTTTTAATGGCCTACAGCTTTATGCACAAGATTTGAGCCTTTCAAAAGATGATTTACGACTTGTTCCTGCAGAAGAGGCAGGCTATCATTTATTTATTAGGCAAAAAGATGGCGTTGCCTCGGTTTTATTGACTGAAACAACAAAAACCCTCGATGGAATGGCTGACAATTATGCCTACCGAGCCTTGGAATGGAATGCTATTAACGGAGATGAAAAGCGTATGCTCGATGGGGCTTTTTTAGATTCACCTACAAGTCGCTATAGTTTAATTGATTCAACACCGGAAGCAGATGCTGACTTTGGCTCTTCTTTTCATATCTATATTCCTGAGCGTATGGAGTTTGGCTATCCTTGGTCTCGAAACGGTGTGGTGCAAATTCAAAAGGGAACTTTTATAAGTATTCGCACCTTTACAAAGCCCTATGCTGACTATGAGGGTTCAGATTTTTTGGATAATCCTTTTATGTTTAACTTTATTCCAAAAAAAATTGAAAATGAGCCTGAAGAAGAAGAGATTATTTTAACTGATGATTATAATCCTGTTGCGGTGGCTGCCTTTGAGGAAATAGCAGCATTAAACGAGGGTTTTTTTATCTATTCTCGTGGTCCTGAAAGCCTCGCTAGTGATGTGCTTAAATCTGTAGCGCGTATTAAAAACAAACATCATGTGGACATTGTTTTTGCAATTGATACAACGGGAAGCATGAAGGACGATATTCTTGCAATACAAGAAGAACTTGTGCCACTATTGCTTAGCGCTTTTGAAGACTTTGAAAATGTACGATACGGGCTTTTATTGTATCGCGACTATGTAGACAATTATAGGTACAAAAATATTCCCGTAAAGTTTTACGACTTTACGCCAGATATAGAAGTTTTTTTAGATGAAATCCTTGCAATAACTATTGTTGGGAATCCCGGTGGCGATATTCCTGAGGCGGTTTGGGAAGCCTTATACGCCAGTATCGAGTTTTATGACTGGGATATGAAGTCGGAGCGGAAAGTGATTCTCATAGGAGATGCTCCTCCACATCCAACGCCGCGTGGTTATACCATTCGTGCAACGAAGGACTTGATCGAAGGGCTTGCAAGGGAAAAAAACATAGTAATTGATGCTATTATCTTACCTGATGATACTGCAAAAAAATAAAAAAAAGGCCACTCATTGCAGTGGTCTTTTTTTAGGTTCTCTCTTATTTATTTTGGGATTTTTGCATAGTCAATTTCTGCAAGCACCCTGTAGTGCGGAGCCAAATATTCCGCAGCATCACTTTCGTAATAATCGAGTATTGTTTCGAGTCTTTCTTTTGCATCGTTCCATTTTTTTTGTTTAATGCGAATGTGAGCTATCTCGTATTCGGCAGCAACGGCTACTGAAAGATCGGAGCCATAACGGTTTAGGATCGTTTGATAGTAAAATTCTGCGGCCTTGTAATTTGACACATCGAGGCTATTTTGAGCAAGCAAGGTGAGGTCTTCAACACTTGCATCCGTGGGCGCCGTTTTGGGAACACTTGTGCAAGAAAAAAGAAAGAGGCAAAGAAGTATAAGACTTGCTATCTGTTTTATTTTCATTTGTTTAAAATTGATATGTTTCATGGGTAAATCGATCGTATGTTTCATCTTTTGAGGGTAAATCCTTTTTTAGTTGTTTAATAAACTCTTCTGTTTCTCCCATGGGCTCATAGGCATCACAAGAGTCAATGCATCTACGGGTTACCGTAAAATACTTGTGAATTTTTTCTTCGCCCAGTTTTTTCTTCCATTTTCCTGCTGCACAACGTACTCGCAGGTAAAATTGGTCTTGAATGCCAGCGGGACTTGGCACTAACTTACAATGCACACAGTTTGCACAATAAATTTTTTCACTTATTACATCGTTTTCTTGCAATGTTTCAGTTTCTGTGAAAGTCTCTTTTTGATTCATAATGCTCTCCATACAATTTTAATTAATACAACGTATACGTATTATTTTACCACGCACTATCTGTATCGTCAAGTTTTCTAGCTAGATTATCGGTTTATTTCTTGAGAAAGCATAGCTTTTCTACTTTATTTTCTCTCTCCTTGTTATTTTCAAGCCTAATCGATATACTGTAGGGACTTTGACAATGGGAGAAATCGATGATAAAAGTTGGTATTATTGGTGCAACTGGTTATACGGGTGTAGAGTTAATTGCGTTTTTACTACAACATCCTCATGTAAAAGAGCTTTTTTTAAGCTCGGTTAGCTTTGAAGGACAACATATTGAAGATATCTATCCAAATCTGCGCTCGTTTTGCAATACACAAAAATGCTCAGGAAACTTGCTCAATGCTGACGAGGTATTTGAAAAATCGGATCTTATTTTTACCGCCCTTCCTCACGGTCTTGCAGAAAAATGGGCAGATGCCTGTTTAAAAGAAGGTAAAAAACTGATAGATCTTTCGAGTGATTTTCGCTTTGACGATGACGAGGAAACCTTTACCAAGTGGTATAAAAAACCTTGGGATTTTCCTGAAACGCATAGGGCTGCTGTCTATGGCTTGCCAGAATTGCATCGTGAAAAAATAAAAAAAACAAGCATTGTGGGAAATCCTGGCTGCTATGTTACTAGTGCCTTGCTTGCCCTTATTCCCGCGGTAGAAAATAACCTTGTATCAACTTCTCCTATAATTATTGACAGTAAAAGCGGTGTAACAGGAACAGGGCGAAATCCAAGCGCTGCAAATAATTTTTCTGAATGCGGTGAGTCTTTCAAAGCTTATGGGGTAGCTGCGCATCGGCATCAACCAGAAATAGCGCATGTCCTTTCATCTATTGCAAAAGAAAAACCCTCTATCGTTTTTACTCCACATCTTGTTCCTATGAGTCGTGGTATTCTTTCATGCTCCTACGCCGAGCTTAAAAAGGAAGTTTCACTCGAAGAAATTCATCGTTTGTATACAGACTTTTATAAGGACGAAGCCTTTGTTCGCGTTCTTCCCTTGGGAAGCATGCCTGAAACAGCTCATGTGCGCGGAACAAATTATTGTGATATTTCACTCTTTGTCGTAAACGAGGGGAAGATGCTGCAAGTGGTATCGGTTCTTGACAATATGGTTAAGGGCGCTTCGGGGCAAGCAATTCAAAACATGAATATTATGTATGGCTTTGATGAAAAAGCTGGTCTCGACCTTATTCCCCGAGCTTTTTAGTTTTTAGCATAGATCAAAATAGGTAAAAGAGGTAGCAAGATGAATACAAATAAAACATCTATACAATGGGCTGAAGGTGGTGTTTGCTTTCCCAAAGGTTTTACAGCGCATGCCCTCTGTGCAGGGATAAAAAAATCGAGCAAAAAAGAAGACCTCGCTCTTATTGTTTCAGAAGTTGCCTCTCAGGCAAGTGGCGTTTTTACAAAAAATCTCGTTCAAGCTGAGCCGGTCAAATTGAGCCGTTCATATCTAGAAAAAGAAAAAAAAGCACAGGCAATTATTGTCAATTCGGGTAATGCAAATGCCTGTACCGGTAGCAAAGGAGCAGCAGATGCAGGTGCTATGACAGAGGCTGCAGCAAAGGCCTTGGCGAGTGCTGGTTATACCGAGCTTTCTGCAGAAGATGTTCTTATTGCATCCACTGGCGTCATCGGAAAGCAAATGCCCATAGAAGATATCTTGCCAAAAATCCCCGCCCTTGTTTCGGGCTTGTCCAAGGAGGGCAACGAGCTTGCACGACGGGCGATTATGACAACCGATCTTGTGCACAAAGAAGCCGCGCTTTCTGTGCAAATTGCGGGCAAAGAGGTTCGACTCGGTACAATGGCAAAGGGTTCCGGCATGATACATATCAATATGGGGACGATGCTTGGCTTTGTTACAAGCGATTGTAATATTACATCGGAACTTCTCGATGAGGCGCTCAAAGAAAGCGTCCTCGATTCTTATAATGCGGTCTCAGTTGATGGGGATACAAGCACAAATGACACGCTCTTTATTCTGGCAAATGGTTTGGCAGATAATCCTTGTATCGATAAAAAAAACGAAGACTACTATGTTTTTCTAGACGCTTTGAAGGCTATTAACATAGAAATGGCAAAGGCAATTGCTTCCGATGGTGAGGGCGCAACACATATGCTCGAGTGTGAGCTACGGGGTGCAAGCGACAAGGAAAGTGCTCGTAACTTGGCAAAGTCGGTTATTTCTTCAAGCTTGGTAAAAGCAGCTTTTTTTGGACGGGATGCAAACTGGGGGAGAATTCTTTGTGCCCTCGGTTATTCTGGCTCCCTTTTTAGCCCAGAAAAAGTAAGCCTTTCCTTTGCAAGCGAGGCAGGTGAATTGCTTGTTTTTGAAAAAGGTAGGCCACTAGACTTTGACGAGGATAAGGCAAAGACAATTTTAAGTGAAAAAAATATTCGTATTCTTGTCGATTTAGAAGATGGAGAAGCGAGTGCAAAGGCCTGGGGTTGTGATTTAAGCTATGATTATGTAAAAATAAATGGTGATTATCGTACCTAAGCAATAGGGAAAGGCTATGAGGAATAAAAATGAGTGAAAAGCACATAAAAGAATCAGAATTGAGCAATAAGGACTGGGCAGAAGTTTTAGTTGAAGCCCTTCCGTATTTTAAGCATTGGGTTGGAAAAGTTGTTGTTGTAAAATACGGCGGAAACGCTATGTTAAACGAGGAATTAAAACAAGCTGTTATGCAAGACATTGTTTTATTGAATACTATTGGTATCCAGGTAGTTCTCGTTCACGGCGGCGGTCCTGAAATAAACAATATGCTTGAAAAAATAGGTAAGGAATCAAGGTTTGTGCAGGGTTTGCGCTATACTGATGAAGAAACCATGGAAGTGGTGCAAATGGTATTGACGGGAAAACTTAATAAGGACATTGTCGGCATTCTTTTGCAAGAAGGTGGAAAGGCATGTGGCTTAAGCGGTGTTGATTCAGGCTTATTGCGAGCAAAAAAAATAGATAAAAACGGTGAAGATTTAGGCTTTGTTGGAGAAGTGAGTGAGGTAAATCCTGAAATTCTTAAATCCCTTTTGGACCAAGGCTTTATTCCCGTTGTTTCAACTGTTGCCCTTGGTGAGCAAGGAGACACAGCGCTCTACAATATAAATGCAGATACTGCTGCGGCAAAAATTGCGGTTGCCTTGGGAGCAGAAAAATTTGTGCAGTTAACAAATGTGCCAGGAGTACTTCGCGATATTAAAAACCCCAACTCTCTCATAAAGCGTATCGCCCGGGAAGCAATTCCTTCGATGATCGCTACGGGGGTAATATCTGATGGAATGATACCGAAAATCGAGTGTTGCTTAGAGGCATTGAAGGGCGGTGTTCCACGGACGCATATTATTGACGGGAGGGTAAAACATTCACTGCTTATAGAAATGTTTTCAGATCGCGGTGTTGGAACAATGTTGATGAATGAGTAGTATAAAACTGAGTCTTTATTATTTGATGGAGGAAGCATGAAAGAACGAGTTGCAAATAATTATGGTAGTTTTCCTGTTGTTTTTACAAAGGGGAAGGGTGCACAACTAAGAGATATTCACGGAAAAGAATACATAGATTTTGTTTCGGGCATTGGCGTTAATTGCTTAGGACATAATCATCCAGCATTGGTTACTGCAATTCAAAAACAAGTAGAAAAACAAATCCATATATCAAATTATTATATTAGCGATGTTGGTGTTTCATACACCGATGCCCTTTTGAAAGCGACAGAGATGGAAGGCGTTTTTTATTGTAATTCCGGGGCTGAGGCAAATGAGGCAGCTATAAAATTAGCTCGAAAATATGGCTTTGGCATACAAGCACAAAAAAAGACCATTGTAACTTTAAAACAGTCTTTTCATGGACGGACCCTCACAACGCTTTCGGCAACCGGGCAAGAAAAATTTCATCCTGAAAGTTTTGCACCCTATACTCCAGATTTTAAGCACATGAAGGCAAACGATTATGCTGCTCTTGATTTTATCGATGCATCTGTCTGTGCAATTATGATTGAAGCTGTTCAGGGCGAAGGTGGAGTAAACCTCATCGATGCAGACTGGGCACAAGCGCTTGAAAAAAAAGCTCGTGAAGTCGATGCTCTCTTTATTGTCGATGAAGTGCAAACGGGTATGATGCGAACGGGAAGTCTCCTGGCAAGTACCACACTGGGAATAAATCCAGATATTATAACGCTTGCAAAGGGGATTGCTGGCGGCGTACCAATGGGAGCCTGTCTTTTCCGAGGAAGGGCAAAGGATGTCTTTGTTGCAGGAGACCATCAGTCAACCTTTGGGGGAAATCCACTCGCACTTGCTGCTGCAAAAGCGGTTTTAAAAGAAATCAATACTGAGTGTATGCAAAATCATGTTATAAAAATGGGAGAGAAGATTCAAAACACAATTCGCTCTTGGAATCTCGATATTATTCAAGAAGTGCGGGGAAGGGGGCTTATGATAGGAATCGATATTAACTTCGAAGCAGCGCCTTTTCAAAAAGCCTGCCTCGATAATGGGCTCTGTGTTACGACTGCTGGTCCTAAAACACTTCGTTTTTTGCCACCGCTTATTATTAGTGAGGCAGAAATAGAAACCGGTCTTGCTATTTTTCGGGAAGTGCTTACTGCATGATAGAAAAACATACAAAAAAGCTTGAACCATTTTCTCTGCCCGCGTCCCTACTTCTTGGAGCAGCAACTGCAGCAACACAAATCGAGGGCTCATCTATACCGAATTCATGGCTTGATTGGGCAGAGCAGGGGAAGATAAAAGACGGCACATCTCCCTTGATTAGCGCTGACCATTGGAACCGCTACGAAGAAGACATTGCACTTATGGCAAAAATGGGCATGTCCATATATCGGCTCGGTATTGAATGGAGTCGTATTGAACCTGAGGATGGTGTTTTTGACGCAAGCGCTATCGAGCATTATAGAAGGCTCATAAAGCTTTTGCAAAAAAATAAAATACAAGTCTTGGTCACCTTGCATCATTTTACCAATCCACTTTGGTTTGAAAAAATGGCTGCCTTTGAAGAAGAAAAATCTATCGACATTTTTTTACGCTTTGTAACGTATGTTGTTGAATCCTTAAAAGACCTTGTTGATGAATGGATTAGTTTTAACGAAATAAATGTCTATGCGGTAAACGGCTATTTTTTTGGTATATGGCCACCAGGTAAAAAAAAATTTCGCTCATTGCAAAAAGTATATACCCACATGACAATCAGTCATATTAAATCTTATGAAAAAATTCATAGCATTTATGGCGAAAAATCAGTGCGCGTGGGACTCGCTCATCATTACCGCATTTTCGATGCCTATCACTGGTGGAATCCCTTCCATCACTTGAGTGCTTTTTTGTACGACGCTCTTTTTCAAAAGGGTTTAACAAAAAGCTGTGCGACGGGGAGGCGAACCTTTCCCATGCAAAAAAAGGCATTTAAAAAGCATGGTATAAAAAAAGGCAACTACCACGATTTTTTGGGTATTAATTATTATACGCGAGATGCGGTGCGCTTTTTTAAACAAGATATCTTTCCTGGAAAAGACTATAACGACCTCGGCTGGGAGATATATCCCAAGGGCTTAGGAATTATTTGCAAAGGGCTTTATAAAAAATACAAAAAACCTCTGTATATAACAGAAAACGGTACCTGCGATGCCAAAGACCAGTTCCGTAGCCTCTATATCTATGAGCATTTAAAGGTCGTTTCAGACCTAGACTTGCCAATAGAGCGCTATTATCACTGGTCCTTCATGGATAATTTTGAATGGCTCGAAGGCGAGAGCGGTAAGTTTGGGCTTGTAGAAATTGATTATACGAGTCAAAAAAGAACTTTAAGAAAAAGTGCTCAGTTTTATGCGAGCATTATAAAAGAGCGAGGCGTATCAAAGGAGAGCCTTTCTACCTTCTTTCCAGAGCGCTAATGCTTCTGAGCTAAGTTTTGTTATTTTTTCCCAGTTTTCGCTCGCTATATCTTCTGGAGCGACCATCCAGCTACCTCCAATGGCAAAAACCGATTTTTCCGCTGCATAGGCTTTTAAATTCGTTCGATTGATACCACCTGTTGGCATAAAAGAAACCTGCGGAAAGGGACCGCGAAGTGCTTGAAGCATCTTCAAACCGCCGAGGGCTTCGCTTGGGAAAAACTTTAGAAGATTGAGCCCCTGCTCAAGAGCTCCTTCGATGTCGCTTGCCGAGCTTACTCCCGGGATAATGGGAGTGGACTCTGCCCTGCAATAGGCAATGGTTTTTGCATTCGTTCCGGGGCTTACGAGGAATTGACTTCCAGCATCTATGGCTTTTTTTGCAATCTCTGCATTGATAACTGTACCTGCACCGATGAGAAGAGGTTTTCCCTCCTGCGTTTTGAGCTTTGCCTCCGTGAGCGCCTTGATTGCCTCAAAGGCAGCATCGCTACGAAAGGTAATTTCTATAGTCGATAAACCACCGGCGATCAATGCCTTGGCAAGGGGAAGCGCCTTATCTACAAAATCTATTTTTACAACAGGTACGACGCCTGCATTTTTTAATTGCCTTAAAATTTCATTTTGCATTTTATTACCTCATTTTTTTATTTGCTACGATACAGTATAACATAGATTTTTTCGCTAAAGCTAGTTAAAAAAGTCGAACAGGCAAAACAGAATCGATACTTGATTTTCCTGCTAAAAGCATGAGTAAGCGATCAAAGCCAAGGGCAACTCCAGAGCAGCGAGGAAAGTTATAAAATAGTTTATAGTAATCCGCATCTATGGGATGTTTTACTAGGGCCTTTTGCATTTTGATTTTTCCTTCACTTTCAAAGTAGGCTTTAACCTTTGCGCTATCCCGTTCTTCGCTATAACAATTTGCAAGTTCTATGCCCCTTATATACAGCTCCCATCTTTCCTTATGTGCCTCATCCTTGTCTTCTGCGAGACAGGGCACAAAGGATGGATAATCCATAAGAGCGACAGGTTTTTCAGTCGGAAGCTTGGGTTCTACCTCCGAGACAAAGATGAGTTCGTAGAGGTCATCCATTTGCCAGCTATCTAGGGGATTTTCCTTTGATTCATAGAGTCCAAGACGGCGAGCTTCTTCCGCAAGAGCGGCACTCGATTTACAATCATCGAGATAAAAACCCGCATAGGACTTAAAAGCTTCGTTCATACTTAGTTGGATAAAAGGCGGTTTTAGAAAGTCTGGTAGACTATTGCCAAAAAAAGAAGAGATTTTCCTGTTTTTTTCAAAGGATGAAAAAAGCGCTTCAGTTAAAAAAAGTGAGTCCATATAATCAGCATTTACAGAATAATACTCGAGCATGGTAAATTCAGGGCTATGAAGCCTACCAATCGATTCTACATTGCGATAACATTTAGAAATTTGAAAAACAGAAAGCCTATGTTCTGCGATAATCTGCTTAATATAGAGCTCCGGGGAGGGAAGAAGGTAGAGTTTTTGCTGCTTTTCACTAAAAGGCTCGATAAAATGTGTTTCAAATACTTCAAGACAGCTTTCTGGAATAAGTGTTCGACTGAGGCTCGGAGTGTCAAGCTCTAAAAAAGTTTTTTCTGAAAAAAAAGAGCGAATATGACTGAGCGCATTGCTTCGCAGTTTTAAAAGTTCTAAATCCATAGCCTGCATACTACTATAAATAAGCATTTAAATACAGAAGCAAAAAAACCGCCCCTTAGAAACTCTAAAAGGCGGTAAAAAGGAGAGGAGAATTATGAAATGACACTGCATAGTTGTTGTATCAAGTTCTGCTAATACAACAGCCAATAGGAGAAAAGGTTACAGGATTATTTGTTAAAAAATAGAAATTTTCTATGCTAAAAGTCCATCGATAGCCAGATAAAAAGAATCGTAGACTTCTTCTACAGTTTTTTGGTCGAGGATGGCTAGACGAAAAATAGTCGAGAGGATGAGACTGTAGAACATATCGTTTGCAGCTTTTACACTTATTTCTTTGAATTCAGCTTTTTTTATTCCATCGATAATGATAGTCGAAAGTAAGTGTCTCAAGCGAATAATTCTCCGCCTCACTTTTTCGCCAGGGTCTTTTCCGGCTTTTTTTATTTGCATAAGATACATCAGGACAATATTAAAGAGTTTTTTGTTTTCAAGACACATGTCGACAAGGCTGGTGCAAAATCTTTGTAGTTTTTCTTTGCTAGAATATTCATCATGGGTAATGATTTCTGTGAGCGATTCTTCTATGCCCTGTGTTAATTGTTTAATACTCCACAAAAAAATTTCTTGCTTATTTCTAAAATAAATATAGAGAGTTGTTCTTGTAATGCCACAGCGAGCTGCCAGTTTTTGAAATGTTACATCTTCATAACCTTCTTCCACAAATACATCGAGCGCTTTGTCCAAAATTTCTCTTTTGCGTTTATCGTGCTCAACTACAATTGCCATTACAATCTCCTTTTTTCTAAAATTTACTCATAAATTACTCATATTGATAGAATACCGTATTTAAATTTCCTGTTTTTATAAGTCGTTCTTGCTTTGCTTTTTTATCGACCGCTGCTTCAAACTGTGGATTTGCGGTGTAAAAACCAAACTGCCAGTGAGGAAAGGCCTCAAAAAGTTTTGGAATATCTGTGTATAATGCTGCCACTTCGTCTTTATTCATCAGTCGCTCACCAAAGGGGAGGTTTGACAATAAAATACCCTCGTCGTACGGCGCTTTTAAGTCGCGAAAGTCTGCTATTTCAAAGTCAGGTCTTTGAATGCGCGCATCACTGCCAATGAGTTGTAACGCTCTTCCTGCGGTTACGCATGCATGTTCTGCATGGAGTCGTGCCCGTTCAATTGCCTCGGCGTCTATGTCTGTGCCGGTTATACGCGCATGTGCATCGGGGCGTATTTTTGCAGCTTCTTTTTTGAGTATTTCATCTACACGCTTTTGATCGTAGAAGGAGAGATTTTCTAAGGCAAAAGAGCGCCCAAAACCTGGTGCAATATTGTACGCGTAAAGAGCCGCTTCGACGGGGATAGTTCCCGAACCACAAAAGGCATCGTGAAGAGGCATTTTTCTCTTCCACATCATCGCCTGTAAGAGGCTTGCTGCTATCGTTTCACGAAGCGGAGCATGACCACCCTTATTTCTGTAACCTCTTTTATGCAAGGGCTCTCCCGAAAGATCGAGTAAAACAAGAACCTCATCTTTTTCTACATAGATACGTATAGTTGAAATACTACCTGTTTCTGGCATAGAAGCCATCTTCCATACCGCACCAAGCTTGTCATAGATAGCCTTGTGGCTCATGCTTTGTATTGTATGCTCGCTAGAAAGAATGCTTTGCTTTGTGCGCACCTTATCGATAATGAGGCGAACATCTTTTCTGAAAAAATCCTGCCAGTTAATTGCATATATGCCCTCATAAAGCGCATCAAAATCTTTTGCGGTAAAGGCTGCCATTTGTAAATAAATTCTGTCTGCTATGCGTGAGCAAAGATTTGCTCTAAAAAGTGCATCGTCATCACCAATAAAGGCAACACGCCCAGATTTTGAATAGAGCGGTTTGTAACCGAGTTGTTTTATCTCATTTGAGAGAAATTTTTCAGCACCGAGTGCCGATAGCGCAATAAGTGTATGCATAGCGACAGAATAACACTTTTTGACCAAATGTACAAGGTGAAATTTTTACAGTTTCGCGTTCTTGTCCAAGTCTTAAAAACTTGCTAAAATAAAGCCTATAGTACAAAACAATAGGGGTTTTCATGTCTGTTCGTGTTAGATACGCTCCCTCTCCAACGGGGATGCAACATATAGGTGGAGTGCGTACTGCGCTTTTTAATTATCTTTTTGCACGCTCTCAAGGCGGCTCTTTTATCCTTCGTCTCGAAGATACGGATCGTACACGCTACGATGAAGCCTATGTGCAAAATTTATATGACACTCTCAACTGGCTTGGCATTGAATGGGATGAGGGTGGTGAAAAGGCTGGGGACTACGGGCCCTATGTGCAGTCTGAGCGTTTTGATTTATATAAAAAAGCGGCAGATGAATTGATAGCAAAGGGCGAAGCCTATCATTGTTTTTGCAACGAAGAGCGACTTTCTGCCCTAAGAACCGAACAAATCGAAAAAAAATCTTCTGTTCTCGGTTATGATAGGCATTGTAGAGAACTTTCAGATGATGAAGTTAAAAAACGCCTTGCTTCTGGTGAAAAATCTGTTATTCGTTTAAAAATTCCGCTTACAGGGGAGACGCATTTTAAAGATGCGCTTTTAGGTGATATTAGCTGGAAAAATAGCGATATGAGTCCGGACCCAGTGCTGCTTAAAACCGATGGGTTTCCAACCTATCATCTTGCAAATGTGGTCGATGACCATTATATGCAGATAAGTCATGTAATGCGCGCACAAGAATGGATTCCTTCAACGCCCTTACATGTGAGAATGTACCATTCTTTTGGCTGGGAAGCTCCTGTTTTTTGCCATTTGCCCATGGTAAACGGAAGTGATGGACAAAAGCTTTCAAAGCGTCATGGGGCAACGAATATGAACGAGTTTCGCTCTCGTGGCTATCTTCCTCAGGCTATTATAAACTATGTTGCGATGCTCGGCTGTTCTTATGAAGAAGGGAGGGACCTTTTTCCCCTCGAAGATTTAGAGCGCCTTTTTAAGATAGAGCACTTAAACAAGGCAGGGGCTGTTTTTGACTACAAAAAACTCGAGTGGTTTAACGGCCAATATATCAGACTTTTAAGCGATGAAGCGCTTTTGGAAAAAACACTTCCCTTTATCACTGGTACGGGGGATGCCCTGCTTCCCATACATGCAAGCGATGCCTTTCCTGCTCCTCATACGGGACCAGAATACTCAGGTATTTCCATGAAAGAGGACGGAAGTCTTATTGCTGCCAATATGAACGATGCAGAAATTCGGGCTAAGCTTTTGAGTCTTATGCCGCTTATCAAAGAAAGGCTTTCATATCTAACTGAAGCGGCTGAAAAGGTTGCCTTTATTTTTAAGCCCTTACCAGAAATTTCAAAAGAAGCCTTGATTCCCAAAAAACTCGATGAGTGCAAAACGAAGGAAGTGCTTTCTGGTGCAAGAGACTTTATACGAGAGCTCTTCCTCCTTGACGAAGCGGAGCAAGAGCAACTTCCCAAAAGCTATGCAGAAAAACTCGGGGTAAAACTCGGGGATTTTATGATGCCTTTGCGTATTGCGCTCACCGCAAGCAAGGTAAGTCCACCCCTTGTTGGCTCGATTATTGCCTTGGGAGAGAAAGAAGCTTTGCTACGACTGGAAAAAAGCATAGCCTTGCTTTCTTGCTAGTATATTGCTATACTGTGCTACCATAAAAAAAGAGATTTAGCTCTGTTTTTTTATTTTCATCTGGGAAATATTTTTTTATTGAAACAAAGCGTAAAAATGAGGAGTAATTGATGAGCGAACGAAGCCTTACAATGGAAAAAATAGTGAGTTTATCTAAAAGACGTGGTTTTGTCTTTCAATCAAGTGAAATCTATGGCGGTCAGGCAGGGGCTTGGGACTATGGTCCCCTCGGTATTGAACTAAAAAACAATATCCAACGAGCCTGGTGGAAAGAAATGACCCAAATGCAGGACAATATTGTCGGGCTTGATGCTGCTATTTTGATGCACCCAAAGGTATGGGAAGCTTCTGGTCACGTTGCAAGTTTTTCTGACCCACTCGTTGACTGCAAAGACTGTAAAAGTAGGTTTCGTGCTGACGATGACACACAAATTTCTCTCGAAAATGTTGAAAAAAGAAAATGCCCCAAATGTGGCGGACCGCTTACGGAGCCTCGCGCTTTTAATCTTATGTTTAAGACGTCGATAGGTGCGGCAGAAGACTCATCTTCTACGATTTATCTACGTCCAGAGACAGCTCAAGGTATTTACGTTAACTATAAAAATGTTGCCCAGTCAAATCGCTTGAAAATTCCCTTTGGAATAGCACAAGTTGGTAAGGCTTTTAGAAATGAGATTGTAACAAAGAACTTTATTTTTAGAACCTGTGAGTTTGAACAACTTGAAATGCAGTTTTTTGTAAAACCAGGGGATGATGAAAAATTCTTTGCGTTTTGGAAAGAAGAGAGAATGAATTATTATCCAAAGCTTGGTATTCGAAGGGAAAAACTTCGCTGGCATGAGCATGAAAAACTCGCACACTATGCAAAGGCAGCCTTTGATATCGAATACGAATTTCCCATGGGTTTTCAAGAACTTGAGGGCATCCACAACCGAACCGACTTTGACCTTACACAGCATATGCAGTATTCTGGCAAGGACTTACAATATATAGACCAAGACAATGGAAACGAGCGTTATATACCATACATCGTAGAAACAAGTGCTGGTTTAACACGAAATGTTCTCATGTTCCTTTGCGATGCCTATGAAGAAGAAAAGGTTGCAGACAATGGCAATGCAGATGATTGGCGTGTTGTGCTTCACTTTCACCCAAGCATTGCGCCCATAAAAGTTGCTGTTCTTCCCTTGATGAAAAAAGATGGTCTTGCCGAGCTTGCAAAAGACATTCAAAACGAATTAAAAGAGGAGTTTGTAACAGACTACGACCAATCAGGTGCAATCGGTAAACGATACCGACGACAAGATGAAATAGGTACTCCTTTCTGTGTTACAATCGATTACGAGTCAAAAGAAGATGATTCTGTGACTCTTCGTTATAGAGATAGCATGGAGCAAGTTCGCGTAAAACGTTCTGATTTAGTCGACTTTATACGAAAAGAAATGAAATCCTACAAGCGTCCCTAAACCTTGCTTTTCCAGTGGAGGTAAAAATGGAATACGTTGCCCTAGGTAAAACAAATCTAATGGTAAGCCGCACTTCTTTTGGTACAGGAGGGATAGAAAATCTCGATGACGAGGAAGCTCTATCGATTATAAACAAAGGCTATGAAAAAGGTATCAACTTTTTTGACCTAGCCTCTGTTTCGCTTCAAAACCCTCTGCGCTATACCTTTATAGATAAGCGTGATTCTGTTATTTTAGGTGTACAAACAAGCGCAAAAAATGCAAACGAGCTTTTGGAAGAAGTTGAAAATTTTTTTACAGTATTTAAGACAGATTATATCGATTTATTGCATTTACATCATTTAGCCTTTGTTCCAGTAAAAAACGATAGCTCTGGTCTTATTGTTTGTTTAGAAAGACTGAAAGAAGAGGGCAAGATAAAATATTACGGGTTTTCAACAGAATCTTTGAGCTTGGCAGAAGAGGCTATAGAATCTGGCCTCTATGCGACATTACGCTTTCCTTTTAATTATGTTTCGAATGCGCAAGAAATAGATTTGCTTAGACTTTGCAAAGAAGCAGAGCTTGGTTTTATAGCCTACAAACCCTTACTCGGTGGAAAAATACAAAATATACCGCTTGCCTTTGGTTTTTTACGACAATATGAAACGGCAGTGCCTGTTTGGGGTTTTCGCTCTGAGGATGAATTACAGCAAATTATATATTTTGAAGAGCATCCGCCTCAGGTCGATTCACAATTTTTACAAGACATAGAACAAGAGAAAGCACTTTTTTTTGGTGTATAAAAAATAAATACTGTGCTTAGTCTGATAGCTTAGTTAGTCTAAGGCTAGGAGCTTTTTTGCTTTACCATTTCCATTGCTCTTTGCTTTGTTAAAACCTGTGTAATTTTTAAACCAAAGGTACCAGTGTTTAAAGTTTTGGGCTCTCCGGAGGGCTCAAACTCGTTGAGTATTTGCACAATGGGATTTTGCGGGTTTTCTGGGTTTACATCTGTTACCTGTGCTACTTTTCCATTGGATAGTAAAACGTAGCCGCCAATTGGGTACAGTGACAATGATAATAAAAGCGCTTTTATAACTGTTGGATCGTAGACCTGTCCGTTGTTTTTGAGCATTTCTATCATTGCCTCATGTGAAGAAGAGGCTTCCTTATAATGTCGTGGTGCGGTAATTGCTTCAAAAGCACAGGCTACAGCAATTATCTTCGCATAGGTTGAAATCTTTTCGCCAGAAAGTTTACGAGGATAGCCGGTCCCATTTTCTCTTTCGTGGTGCTCAAGTACACCGAGGGAAATATTGAGCGGAAATTCATTTTCTTTTAAGATATTGTATGAAATAATGGGGTGGGTAAAAATAGTATTTTTTTCATTTTGTGAAAGCGGTCTGTCGGTCATGTAAAGCTGTGGAGGCAAACGTATCATACCTATTTCATGTAAGATACAAGCAACACCGAGCTCTATAAGCTTTGAAAGAGGAAGCCTCATTTGCAAACCGATGGTTATAGCAAGCACTGTCGAGCGCATCGAGTGGCTAATGAGGAAGTTTTTATTCTTTGCTTCTAGACTTGGTTGTATTCTAAGAACAAATCTCCTATTTTCTTTTACAAAGATAACAAACTCTTTTACCTTATCAGATAGTTCATCTAGTTTTAGCTCTTTATGTGTCGCATAGCGTGTGTATACTTGATTTATATAATTAAAATAATCGTTGTAAATAGTTTGCACAACGGCAAGCCTGCTTTTATCGGAATCACCTTTTATTTCTCCCGTAAATAAACTGGTATCAACCTCAGTTGCATTTTTTAAAATATCTGGGTCTATGTATTCCTTTTTTTTAGTTTCACTGTCAGTTGGCTCCTGGGGGCTCGTTGGCGTAAAAGAATCCATGCGAGCTGTTCCACTACCAATAGTCCCATCAGAATATACTTGCTTAAAATCCCATATTAAAAGTGCTTTTATAAGTGCGTTTGAAACAGGAATAGAGTTTGTGAGAAGTAAAAATGTTTTATCTATAACTACATCTTGAGTAAAATAAACATTTTCTTTTAAATCAACTACGTTAAACGAATTCACTGTCTGCTCCTCACAGGCAAGGTTTCAATTTTTTTGATTGCTACCTTGCATTTTTACCTGTTTCTGTCTACTAATATAACACGTTTTTTTAATAATGCAAAGTTCCTGCCGTATTTATAAAAACCGAGAGACCGAAAAAAAAGCTGAAAAACTCAACAAAGAAAAAGTTTTCCAGCTTTATAAGTACAAGACTTAGCCGTCTGGATGTCGAACCGGCTAAATGATTGTTCTTTATGATACTTATAGTTTCGGCAGTTTATATAAAAGCTTAAGCGTATTGTAAAGATTTTTCCAAAAAAAGAATTGCCTTTTGTGCATTTTCAAAAAAGCAAAACAATACAGCGTGAGAAAATTCTTTTTTTTCCAGCATTGCTTTTTCTCTCGCTTTTTTTTGTATTTGCCTGTCGCTTTCTCCCGCAAGAGGGAGGATGGGATAGAGTGGGGATTGTGTCAGTATGGTTTTGAGTTTTTCTGCCCTTTTAAAGCTTGTATTATTATTTTCTATATTAGTATTTATATCGATAGCTTTCATTGCTTCTTGACAGAGCTTTAAGTCTGAAGCAATTTGATTTCGCAATTCTGATGTTATTTTTGAAATGAGGTCGGTGTTTTTATGCAAAGGTGGAATTGAGCATTCTTTTTTTTGTATATTCTTTAGTTTTAGAAGCTTTTCTATATTGTAAAAATCAAGACCGGGGATTTTCAAGCCTTCCTCAGAGAGCACATAGGTTTTTGTCTTATGTTCTGCGATTTTACTTTCAAACCACCATGCGTAAAGCTCCATGCGAGAGTCGCTTAAAACTGTTTCGCCTTTATAGTTTTCTTTTTCAAGAGAGGGTGCGGAAAAAAGTGAAAACGCAGCCTTTGTAGAAAAGGGCGCAAATCGGGTTTCTTCATTTCGCGCTTGTTTTTCAAAGATGCCTTCCCGCGCATGTGTTTTTTTGCATGGAAAGCTTAAATCCAAGCCAGCAAAAAAAAGTTCAGTGCAACCTATCCAACGAGCAAATTCCCATGCGCTTGTGGCAACAGAACCTCCAGGATTGAGTTCCCCAAATTCTGAGTACGCGCTCTCTCTCAGTTTTTTTTCTATAAGTTTTCCGAGAGGATAGATAGAGCTTGCCAAATAGATATTTTTGCATGGGAAGCGAAAGACAGAGGGGTAGCTAGAAATTTCGGTTATGAGATTTGTATGGGGTGCGCTTAAGTGGCGAATATGTTTTGCATTCCAGTACTGAGGGTCGATGGTTATGAGATAGTCAGGTTCAACGCCAGATCTCAAGCAGGCATTTAAGGCTGTGTCGACGCAGACGAGTATCATTTTTTTTGCAAGTTCAGGTAAATAGGGGAGGCAGATATCTAAACTGGGACCGGCAGCAAGGATGAGGGCTTTTTCTCCTTTATGAAGATTTTGTAAACAAGCAATCCCCCTGCGCTCTGCGTAGTGGTGGATGTTTTTTATGGTGTTTTTAAGCCATAACTTCCCAAAACGTTCGAGAGTGCTGTCATTTATGTCTTTTTTTTGCTTATTTCGCTCGATTAAAAGCGAAAGTGTTGAAAAAAAATCTCTTTGATGCAAGGCATAGCTTTCATTTTTTATAAAGGCGGTGTTTTCAAAGCCAAAATGCTCCAAGAGACTTATGCAGTCCTCTGGAGGCGCTGAAAAAAGGCATATAAGTTTTGGATGAGAAAAAAGCGCGGAAAAATCAATATAGGACAGTGTCCACAAAACTCGTTCTATTTCTGGCTCAATAAGGATAAGCATTTTGTCGGGATGGGCTTCGACAAAGGCGAGGGGAGCGTAGCCAAGACCGAAACCTAAAAAAGCTATTTGCTCTTTTTCTTTTACTTCAGCTATGCTTTTTTTTGCTTCAGCCTCTGGATTATATGATGAGTGCAAAAATAGTTCTTTATAGACGGCGGTGAGACTACCGTTTTTTGCAGGAATGGTTTTTAGGCTTTCTTTTTCTTCATAGGCGCTTAGACAGGCTGCATTTTGTTCTTTATAACTTTCTATTAAAAGGCGATGGTTTTCGTAGAGCGTATCAAGTCGTTGTTTTAAAGCTGCAATATTTTTATTGTAAATAGAGTTCAATCGTCATGTTCTCCTGTAGGGGCGTTCCCGGAGGGGGATTTTGCGAAAAAACCCAGCCATCACCGCGGATAATAAAATGAATATCATCGCGTTCGAGAAGGGGAACAAGTTCTCGTTTCGAAAGCCCTATAAAGTTGGGGATACTTGTTCCGATTTCAGGATTTATTTTTTTGGGTAGTTCAATTTTTCCAGAGTGTATGAGGGATGATGCATTTTTCCGTGCCAAACCAAGATGATCGATAATAATATCTGCCGCCTCGGCTATGATCGGTGCAACAATTCTACCAGCATAGGTTTCGCCCTTTGCCTTTGTTATAACAATGTACAAGATAATTTCTGGATCCTCGATGGGGAAAATAGCAACACAGTTTGAAATATAATCGTCTTTACTATAGCCCTTCGTTATGGGGTCTATCATTTGTGCTGTCCCAGTTTTTACCCCGATAGTAACATCTCCGAGTTGCGCTCGACTCCCTGTGCCCACCTCCGCGGTTGTTTTCATGTAGTCAAGTAAAGTCCTGCTTGTCGCTTCGGAAATAACAGGTTCCTTGTATTCCGGCGTATGCTGATAGATGAGCTTGCCGTCGCTTTCTGCAATTTGTGAAATATAGGTCAATTGTAAGGGGTAGCCCTTGTTTGCAAGAGCTGTTGTCGCCTGTATCATTTGTATCGCACTGACACTGAGTTCCTGCCCGATAGACATAGTCGGTTTTGAACGATTTGACCAAAGCCTGTCGCTAGGGCTTTTTATACTGCCACTTATTTCAAGCGGCACCTCTAAAAGTGTTTTTGAACCAAAGCCAAAGGCCCGTAGCATTTGTACAAAATGCCTTGAATCTATTTTTTCGGACATTTGCGCCAAGGCATCATTGCATGAATACTCGAGGGCTTCTCGGGCGCTAATCCAGCCGTGATGACCGAGGCAGTTTATAACAGCCTTTTCGCCTCCTGTAGATGGTATTTCGTATTTTCCATCACAATAAAAAAGCTCGTTTGCACCTATTGCTCCTGTTTCTAAAAAAGAAGCAATGGAAAATATTTTAAAAACAGAGCCTGGTTCAAAAGAGATAGCTGCGGGTCTGTCTATTTTTTCTGCATCGACAGCGCTTGGGTATTCGTTTAAGTCTGTGCTCGGTAAACTTACATAAGAAAGTATTTCGCCTTTTTTTGCATCTGAGGCAATTATCATAATGCTTTCTGCTTGATGCTCCTCAAGATTTTTCAAAGCAACTTGCTCAAGTTTGTATTGTAAGTTGGCATCTATAGTAAGATAAATATCATTCCCATAATGAATAGGATTTGTGGGGTTTTTTGTTGTATCAGGTGAAAGTATTTTTTGCATAGTGTACTCTATTCCTGAAAGACCCTTCCCATCATTTCCCATAAAACCGATAACCTGCGAAGCCAGCGATTTTTCTGGATAGATCCTGCCTTGCACCTTATCAAAACGTAAGCCATAGAGTTTATTGCTACTGATAAGACTTAAAAGCGCTTCGTATTTTTCTTGGCTGAGTTTTTTTTCTATATAGACAAAGTCAATTGTCGCTTCATTGATTTGCTTGATAATTTCTTCTTCCGTTTTTTCCAAATAGGGTGCTAAAACTTTGGCTGTTTTTGCTATGTCCTTTATGGCAGAAGGCGTTGCAGCTAAATGATAGAGACTTGCTTGCACCGCGAGGGGTTTACCATTTCTGTCATAGATGCTACCACGTATATATTCTTGAGAGAAAAATGTTCTTTCTGTGTTTGGAGAAAAAGCAATTTTTGCGTAGGAGTAAATAAGATAGACGGTAAAAAGTATGAGGCAAAGAAAGAAAAAAATGAGTCTGATTTTTTTATATCTTGTTTCTATTTGCATAGTACTTTTCCCGTTACCTCGTTCGCCGCTACAAAACCATAGTCTCTTGAATCGATAGAATCCTCATAATTATCGCCCACTGCAAATAGAAAGCCCGCAGGTACAGTTGTAGTCATTTTCAAGCGTTGATATTGTTTTTCTGAAAGCGGAATCACCGTATCAGTTTCTTTTATTTGTATCCTCACATGATAGCCTGAAAGTGAAGAAAAAGAAAGATGCATTCCTTCCGTTGCGAGGCATCTTTTTATAACAATTTTATTATTGTGCAGATATGCGATGATATCGCCTTGTTTTGGTTCCTTCCATCGGGTGAAAGAGTAGGGGCTAAAGGGTTTTACAAGTCCGTATGCGAGTTTCCATATGACTACCATATCGCCTTCTTGAATCGCGGGCTGCATCGACGTCCCAGAAATCTTGACAATATCGAAAACAAAGACCTTTAAAATAAAGCCGATGAGTAAGCCGAGAAAAAGCATTGTGATGACTCTGTGTTTTGTCATGTTTTTATTCTAATAAGTCTTCCCCATAATGTCGATACATAGAGTATGCACATTATTAGTTATTTAGATTTAAATACCACTTCCTCAGCCTATAAAACAGAGCCAAGGATTTCTTCCAAAAGACAAAGAAGCCTGCCTTCTTCAGCTGTTTATGCGAAAGCCATAGAATTAAAATCAAAATTTTCTCTTGATATAAAAAAAATACTAAAAATAATCTTATTTATACCAAAAGTCTTATTCCGAAGTCGTTTTTTATTGCTGAGCATTGCTATTGTTTTTTGCCTTAGCCTCAGTTTTACAAATGTTTTGGGAAAAAAACCGCTACATATACGCAATGCAGTTTTAAAAAAAAGTACCGCAGGTGAAATCGCTTCCTTAGATATTGCCATGATAGACTTTGCCCTACCCAAAAAAGAATCTTTTGACAGCGAAGGCTATCTTGGTACAAAAAATATTTCGCAATCAATCTTTACAAAACCAGTTACATATCAAACATATACTGTAAAAGCCGGCGATACTATTTCGGGCATTGCAAAGCGTTTTAATCTTTCAAATATTTCTACACTCATTGCTATCAATGATATAAAAAACGTACGCTCTCTTCGATCTGGTCAAAAGATACGTATTCCTTCTGTCGATGGTTTAACGCATATTGTAAAATCTGGCGAGTCTTTATCTGGCATTGCTGACAAATATAAAACAAGTCTCGTAACTTTGCTCGATGTGAATGACCTTACAACAGAGCTTGTAAAAAAAGGCGATGTTCTTTTTATTCCCGGTGCAACGATGGATGCGACTGCCTTGAGTGAAGCCTTAGGTGAATTATTTAAAGACCCCCTCGGTGTTTCATGGAGACTGTCTTCTCCCTACGGTTATAGACCTGACCCATTTACCGGAGTGCGCAGTTTTCACACAGGTATAGATATGGTTGCACCCCTTGGTACGAGTATAAAAGCATCGATGGCAGGCAAGGTTGCCGCAGCGGGTTATAATCAAGTTTATGGAAACTACGTTATTGTGAGCCATTCTGGTGGCTATCAAACGCTTTATGCACATATGACAACGATTTTGGTAAAGCTGGGGCAAAATGTGAACCAAGGAAGTGTTTTGGGGAAACTGGGTAGCACGGGCTATTCGACAGGTCCGCATTTACACTTTTCCGTGTATAAAAATGGACAGCTCATTAACCCATTATCTGTTTTAAAATAAATTGGACGAAGCTGTTTTATTAAAATTACCTAAAAATACATAGAACAAAAGCTTAAATCTATGTTAGTATATGTGTATGGGAAAAAATAGTATGATAAAACGAGTTTTTTATATATTTTGCTCTTGCTTTATGCTTTTTAGCCTTAGTTCACAAGTTTCTTTTTCAGATATTGATTTAAATGCTGAAGATAGGGTGCTTTTTACTGTATCGCATGAAAGCTACAATGAGCAGAGTGAAAAAGCGCTTTTTCTCTATGATTTGAAACTGCCACTCAAGCAAACGACAAGTAAAATAGAGCAATCGAATCCCAAAATCTTAAGCGTTTATCCAGAACATTTGCATTATTTATCAAAGGTGCAAAGTGTACGCATAGAAAATCGATACGGTGTTTTTCAATACAGGCTTGCAGATAAAACACTTGAACAAAAAGAACTTTCTAGCGAAATCGAAGGCCAAACAGAACGTTTTATTCCCTTACAAAATAATACCGCGGTACATCGCTTCAATAGTGATGGTAGCCTTGTCTGTGAGTTTGAACAAACAAGCCCTTCTAAGGCAAACCTTGTGGTAAAAGATTTATATACAGGAAAAAAAATTGTTCTTTCTACAGACAATGACTTTAGCTTTGACTCCCTACCTGCTCTCTGGGCTCCGCTTGGGCAGGGACAAGTGCAAAATAGCTCTCTCTTAGTCTATGAAAAAAAAGGAAGGCTGTATTTTATTAATCTAAAAGAAGGCTTACAGGAAAAAATGATCGATGAGGAATATCGTTTCATCGGTCCTGGTTCCATTCAGTCTGTTTTTTTTGCTAACGAAAAAAAACTCATGTACATACAAAAAGACTTGGTCTATGAAATTTCTACAAATGAATTGTACACAAGAGCGCTTTATTCTGACATTGTCGGTATAGGGAAAATAGCAGGGCGTCTTCCTTCTCCTTTCAATAGCTCCAAAGATAGATTTTGGACAAGTGAAAATGGTCGTTCTATAGTACTTTTACAAGACAATCGAACGCTTCTCTACATGGAGTTGGAGGGTACGGACTTTAACTTTGTAACGAGTTTATTTTCCTATCCCTTTGTGCGAGTGCCTGGCGCATCGCTTTCTTTCGATGTATTTTGGACACAGTCAAAATACGAAACTCAAATACCCATAATCTGGATGCAAATTCTACGCGCAGGAAAAACTGAAAGTTATACCTGGCGTTTGAAAATCGATACAGAAAAAAACTTTGCTTTTTTTGAAAATCTAAACCTCCCTGTTTTTGTGCATTCTCCCCTTGTTTCGCCAAATAAAACAAAACTTGCTTTTATGGGTGAATCGATGAGTTATGTGTATGATATAAATACCTGGAAACAAAGCCAGGTATTTACTGATGAAAAACTCATCTCCCTTGTTTGGAAGTCCGACACTGAGCTTTTTCTTGGAGGAGAAAATACGCTTCGCCTTTGGTCATGGGTAAAAAATAGCTCCGAAGTACTCGCGCTCTCATCGCCAGGGGACTATGCATGGGATGCACAGAAAAACATTCTTTCAAAGTTTGGTAGGAAAAATTATCTCTATGATAAAAATCGCGGTTCATGGCAAGAAGTTTCCGAAGGAAATACGCGAAGTCGTGAAGTACAAAATGCTCGCTGGCGTATTTTTATAGATGAGATGGAACAGGGGCATTTTTCAAACAGCCTTTTTGCACGAAAGCTTTCAGGGCTTAGTACGAATATTGCCTTGTTTAATGACTCAGAAGATAAGCTTGCTCAAAGACCGCGGGTCGCTCTCGCCATCGATGCGCTTGATAGCAGCGACGGTCTTACTCCCATACTTTCTGCCTTGCATAAAAATAATATACGGGCAAGTTTTTTTATTAACGGTGAATTTTTAAGAAAGTTTCCGACAGCGGTAAAAGAAATTGCATCTCTCGGGCATCAATGTGGCTCAATGTTTTACATTCCCTATACCCTCGACACAAGACTCTACGCTATCGATGAAACCTTTATTCGTCGTGGCTTGGCAAGAAATGAAGATGATTTTTTCTACCTCATCGGCAAGGAGCTTTCGCTTATCTGGCATGCACCAGATTATTTTTCAAATGCAATTATACAATCGGCAAGTAAAAAAGCCGGCTATAAGCTCATCGATTCTCCCTATCCAACGGGAGATAGCTTGACGCTTGAAGAAGCTACCGAAAAAAATCTTCCTTACAGATCTTCAAGTCAAATAATCGATTCGATTGTAACTTCGTTAAAGCCGGGGCTTATCATTCCTATTTCCTGTGGCTTACAAAATGGCACGCGGCTCGATTATCTCTATGACAAAATCGATGTGCTCATTGCTGCAATTCTATCTGCGGGTTACGATATAGTTCCTGTAAGCGATCTATAGGTGCTTTTGTAAGTCGTTTTGCTATAAAAGGGAGCAGTATTCCATCTACACTCGTTTTGAAACGGCTCCCCGTATCCACTGAATTTGCTGCAATAAGCGGACGCGTTTCAAGTAAAATATCTCCCAAAAAATAATAGACATAACCGAGGATTTCGTTTTCCTTTACCGGTGCCTTAATTATAGGCTCAATAGCAATTTGTCTTCGAATACTCGGCTCATGTGCTATGAGGGGAACAGAAAGCGCGTGTTTTTCTTTGTTTATGGCTTCGTAAACTAAAATACTGTTTTCCTGACCATATAAAAGAGGCATATTGAAGGCAATCGTATCGCTAATTGTAAAACTTTTAAACGTCTTGTAAGCCCAGTCGGTGAGAATTTCTACATCCCGTGTGCGTATTTGATTTCCCTGCACTGTTCCAATACCGGGTCCTCCCATGAGAACGGCCAAAAACCGAGTGCCGTCTCGCTTGATACTCAAGGCAAGGTTAAAGCCAGACTCGTCGATATAACCAGTTTTAATGCCATCGACGCCTGCTATTTTTCCAAAGAGCGGATTTGTTGCCCGTTGCGTTATGGGAAGCGTTCCGTTATATGCAGTTCCCGTTTGTACGGCAGCCGAATAGCTTAAACCAGGTTTTAAGTTTTCTTCCTTAGGATAGGTAAAAGAAGTCAGCGAGTGATAGCGCTCTAAGCTTTCAGGAAATTTTTTTACATAGATGGAGCAAAATTTTAGAAAGTCGCGAGCTGTTGTTTGGTTCAATTCGCTATAGCCCGATGTGTCTACAAAGTGGGTATGCTTGAGTCCGAGGGATTGGGCGAGGGCGTTCATTTTTTCGATGAAGGCGGGAACAGAACCAGAGAGGTGTTGGGCAACAGCGACTGCTGCGTCGTTTCCTGAAACAACAGCGAGCCCCGACAAAAGTTCGTCCAAGTTCACCCTTTGCCCCTCGCCGAGGAACATAAGCGATGAACCCGGTGGTGCGTTTATTGCCCAGGATTCAGGTCTCAGAGGGACGGGCTCATTGAGACTAACTTCTCCTCTTTCGATTGCTTCAAAAACCAAGTACATAACAAAAAGTTTTGTCATCGAAGCAGGAGGAATAATAGCGTCAGCATTTTTTTCGTACAAGATGCAATCATTTGCCGCATCGATTAAAATAACCGAATGCGTTTGCAAGGCGAGTTGTGCAGGAATTGTCGCATAGGGCAATGCTTCTAGCTCAGTAGAAATATGTTGTTTTGCATGTTCGGCTATAAAAGCGGCTTGTGCTCCATCTTGTATTGTTTTTATTGGTGTGAATGAAAGGACATAAAAGCTTGCAAGACAGATACTTATGACAAGGAGACTTAAAAGAGAGATGACGCTTATGAGCTTTAGTTTATTCGTTTTCATCGACTATCTCCGAAACTTTTGCAACTTTATTTTGTAAAAAAAGGTCAGCAAGGCTGATATAGCACATCGCCTCGATAACGGGCACAATTCTTGGGCATACACAAATATCGTGCCTACCTTCAATAAGAATTTCTGTGTTTTTACCTTCTTTCGTAATTGTGTTTTGTGTTTGATAAATACTTGGGACCGGTTTAACAGCCGCTCGAAAGACAATGTCATTTCCATTCGATATGCCGCCGAGGATCCCACCTGCATTATTTGAAGAAAAATGCGGATTTAAAATGTCGGTTTTTTCGCTTTTTTTTATCCCCTCGCGCATAGGATCATTCCAGGTTGAACCCGTCATGCGAGCAGATTCAAAGCCTGCTCCAAACTCTATACCCTTAACCGCACCGATAGAAAGAATCGCATGAGATAAAACTGCATCGAGCTTATCAAAGACAGGTTCGCCAAGACCTGCAGGCAGCCCTGTAATCTGACACTCGATAATGCCTCCTGCGCTATCTCCCTTGCGTTTAAGCTCTTCTATTTTTTCAAGCATTTTTTCTGCCGCCCAGGCATCAGCTGCACGCATTTGGTTTTTTTCTATTTGACTGAGATGAATATCGTGACAAGCAATTCCAGCAGCTTCTTTTGTATAGGCTATGACCGAAAAAGGCAGTTCTGATTTTGGGAGCATGCTTTCTAGAAGCGCCCTTGCTACCGCACCCGCTGCCACCCGCGCTGCCGTCTCTCGGGCAGAAGCCCTTCCACCACCACGATAATCACGAATACCGTATTTTGCAAAGTAGCCGTAATCAGCATGACCAGGTCGAAAAACATCTTTTATATTGTTATAATCTTTTGATCTCTGTGTTGCATTAAAAATAATGAGACAAATAGGCGTGCCTGTTGAAAAACCCTCAAAGACACCACTTAAAATCTGCACCTCATCAGCTTCTTGACGAGTAGTACCCGTAACATTTTTATCGTTCGAGTGATTGTATCCAGGCCGTCTTCGATTCAAAGCATTTTGAATTGCATCCCTGTCAATTTTTATGCCACTCGGGCATCCATCGATTATACAGCCCAGAGCTTCCCCGTGACTTTCCCCAAAGGTAGTGAGCTTAAAAAGTTTTCCAAATGAATTTCCTGCCATAAAAAAAGACTACCATAAAAGCGCATTCTAGGAAAGACTCTTGATAGGAAGTTTTTTCTAACACGGATGTTAGAAAAAATGTAAGATGGTTCTCTTCCCCTAAGAAACGTAAGAATCAAAAATATAAACGAAAGATTGCGAATGATAAAAGAAAAAATGGATGAGTTACCTGAAATAGAAGACTGAATAAAATAAAACGCATAAAAACCATAGCCTGCAAAATAAACCTGCAGGCTATGCCACTCGCTTTTGCGAACAGCTAATTGTGTGTACAGGATTAACATGATAAAACAGGATACACAGGAAGTAAAATAAAAACTTCTAGATTAGCAAGCGTTGCAAGGAGAGATGGGGTTTTAGGGGAAGAGAAACTTCGCATCGCAAAAGATGGTTCTCTTCCCCTAAGAAACGTAAGAATCCCGTCTATCCTGTATGCTCAAACAGTTTCGCGTTCCTGTCGCTTTTAAGTGGATAACATAGTATAATAGGCATATGGATATTTTACTCGAATACTGTGCGACAGAAATTATCGTAAAAAAATCTCGGTTTATAGCGGAACTTTTTCCTATAGAAACACAAGCTGAAGCTCGAGACGTTTTAAAAAATCAAAAACAAAAATACGCCGATGCTGCCCACGTAGTCCATGCCTTTGTCTGTGGTCTTGAAGGACAAATATCTGGCATGAGCGATGATGGGGAGCCTTCTGGCACTGCTGGCCGTCCTGCCTACGATGTCTTAAAGGGGCGAAATCTAACCAACCTTATCTTAACCATTACGCGCTATTTCGGAGGTACTCTTTTAGGAACCGGAGGACTCGTAAAAGCCTATGGAGATGCAGCCCGAGAAGTTCTCGACAAGGCAAAGACAGAACGCTATATCCCCAAAATAAGTTTTTGTTTTAAGGCGCCCTACGAAGTCTACGAAGGCATAAAAAGAAGCATTGCTCTCTTTCCCCTCACAAATGCAAAGGAAGAATTTTTAGAAAGGGTGGGCTTCCAAGCAGAAATTCCCCTTGAGCATAAAGAAAATCTTTCTGCAATCATAAAAGATGTATCAAAGGCAATGGTCACAGTAGAATTTCTATAAAAAAAGCCACCTTTCGGCAGCCTTTTTTTTATTTAACACGTGTGTATATTAATCCGTCGTGTTGCATGATGATTGTATCTTCATCTAAAGTTGCTCTATTACTACCACCATCTGATCTAATAAAACGGATGGTATTACCTCTGAGCTCAATTTTTTCTGGAACATCGCCACCATCAACAGCGTTACCCATCTCTGTGGCAAACCAAGCTTGACCGTTTTTAATTTCAAGCCTTTGAAATGCGTCAAAATCCATGATTTTAATTGGTGCTTTCCAAACTGTTCCTTCAAGAAAACTATGGTCCCTAATTTCATCCAGAGCTTGGGAAGTCTCTTGCTGATTATCGGCATTTTCTAGTTGCTTGGTTGAAGCACAAGCAGTAAATGCAATTGCAATAATCATAATAAATGCGAAAAATAAGAAATGTTTTTTCATATTTCCTCCTGATTGCATAATCATAATTCTACAATTTGTCTTTGTCAAGTTTTTATTTTTTTAAAATTCAGCGGACTTTGGTGTTCGAGGAAAGGGGATAACGTCTCGTATATTTTTTAAGCCAGTGATGTATAATAAAAGCCGTTCAAAGCCCAAGCCAAAACCTGAGTGTGGTACAGAGCCATATTTTCGTAAATCAAGATACCACCAGTAGTCTTTTGGATCGAGCTTCATTGCCTTAATTTTTTCAAGGAGTATATCGTAGTCGGCTTCACGCTCAGAGCCACCGATTATTTCGCCGAGCCCGGGCACGAGGACGTCCATTGCACGAACTGTTTTTCCATCGTCGTTCAGTTTCATATAAAATGCTTTTATATCTTTTGGATAATCAGTTACGATAACTGGTTTTTTATACACGGTTTCGGTGAGATAGCGCTCGTGTTCACTTTGTAAATCGCAACCCCAATAAGGTTTGTATTCAAACTTGTCTGCATTTTTTTCAAGTACAGCGATTGCTTCAGTATAGCTGAGGCGAATAAAGTCAGATGATACAACATGGCGCAATGTTTCAATGATGCCTTTTTGTACACGATCTTCAAAAAATTGCATATCTTCGCTACATTTTTCGAGTGCCCAGCTAAGCAGATATTTAATAAAATCCTCAGCAAGCTGCATATTGTCTTCGTTTTTGAAAAAAGCCATTTCAGGTTCTATCATCCAAAATTCTGAAAGGTGGCGCGTTGTGTTGGAGTTTTCTGCTCGAAAGGTTGGACCAAAGGTGTAGACCCGCGAAAGAGCGGTTGCATAGCATTCAGCCTCGAGTTGCCCTGAAACGGTAAGGCTTGCATGTTTTCCAAAAAAGTCCTTGCTATAGTCGACGAGCATATGTGCTTCATCTTCACTTTTTCCACCCTTACCAGCTTTTATCCCTATTCGTGCAAGCTCTTCTAAGTTGAGCGTTGTTACTTGAAACATCTCGCCTGCACCTTCTGCATCACTTGCGGTTATGATCGGTGTGTGAACATAGTGAAAACCGCGCTCTTGAAAAAAAGTGTGAATTGCATAGGACATTTGGCTTCTCATACGGGCAACAGCGCCAAAGAGATTTGTGCGTGGACGAAGGTGCGCAATTTCGCGCAAAAACTCCATGCTATGTCCTTTTTTTTGGAGGGGGTAGCTTTCTGTTGGAGCTTCGCCAAGTACACGAATAGAGCTCAGCGCAAGTTCCACCGCTTGTCCGGAAGCTGGAGAAGGTACGAGCTTTCCGACTGCTTCTATGGAAGCACCTGTCGTAACTTTTTCGAGTGCTTTTTCTATAGCATCTGTATCTACGTTTGTATTTTCTCGGTCAAAGGTGACTTGCATAGAGGCAAAGCAAGAGCCATCATTTACTTGAATAAAACAGAGGTTTTTTGAATCGCGCTTTGTACGCACCCAACCTTGTACGCAAATTTCTCGTTTATCTGGAGATGAGACTAAAATATCTTTAATAAGTTCTGTTTTCATAGTATAAGTAGTAGCATTTTTTTTAAAAACAGTCAAACTGTAAAATTATTTTTAGTCTTTTTCCTCTTGACACAATTTTAATATTTAGCTATAGTCAATAATACAAGGGGGCGTAGCGAAGCTGGTTATCGCGCTGGCCTGTCACGCCGGAGACCGCGGGTTCGAGTCCCGTCGCTCCCGACTAAAGCTGTGTATCATTTGATGCACAGCTTTTTTTTTCCTTGATAGCCTGTTTTTCACAAGACTTCTCTTTTGCGTTAAGATATATCACTTTTTTTTCTCTTCTCGGGATTTTTTTTATACCTATGACATTTTTTCGTTTTTTGTCTTGATAAAATACGCATTAGGCGGTACACTGAAAAAACAGTATTTTTTAGGATAGGAATGATAAAAACATGGCAAATACAGAATTATTAGATCTAACGATAAGTGAAATGCTCCGTGAGCAAACAAAAAAGAATCCAAACCAAGATTTTATGGTTTACTCCGACCGTGATTTGCGTTTTAGTTATGCAGCCTTCGATGCACGAGTTGATGCGCTTGCTTGTGCGCTTTTGGCGATTGGTTTAAAAAAAGGCGATCACCTCGGTATTTGGGCGACAAATGTACCAGATTGGCTTAGCTATATGTTTGCTGCAACGCGTATCGGTGTAGTAACCGTTACTATTAACACGAGTTATAAATTGCATGAGCTTGAGTATGTTATTAAGCAGTCCGATATACGAATGCTCTGTATCTCCGATGGAATGAAGGATTCACAATATGTGAGTATGATAAAGGAGCTCATTCCCGAGCTTGACACATGTCAAAGAGGCGCACTTGTAAGTGAAAAATTTCCAGAATTAAAGCAGGTTGTTTTTATTGGACCAGAAAAATATCGTGGGCTTTATTCAACTCATGAACTGCTTTTACTTGGGCAACATATCGATATCGCTAGAGTACATGAAGTTGAACAAGGTCTCAATTGCCATGAGGTAATCAATATGCAATATACCTCGGGTACAACGGGTTTTCCAAAGGGTGTTATGCTCTCTCATCACAATATTTTGAACAATGGCTATTTTATCGGGCAATGTATGAAGTATAGCGAAAAGGAAAAGGTTTGCTTGCCCGTTCCGCTTTTTCATTGTTTTGGCATTGTACTCGGTGTTATGGCGGTTCTTTCTCATGGGGCTACCCATGTTATGGTAGAAAGCTTTGACCCCCTCCTTGTTCTTGCTTCTGTCCATAAAGAAAAATGTACCTCCCTGTACGGTGTTCCCACAATGTTTATTGCAGAACTCAATCATCCTATGTTCAACATGTTTGATATGTCCTCACTTCGAACGGGCATTATGGCAGGTTCACTTTGTCCCATCGATGTAATGAAGGCTGTTATGTCAAAGATGAATCTTACAGAGATTACCAGTGTCTATGGTTTAACAGAAACCTCTCCCGGTATGACGCAAAGTAGAACAGACGACCCCATGGAAATTCGTGCAACAACGGTGGGAAAGGAGTTACCTCATATTGAAGTTAAGGTGCTCGATCCAGAAACCGGGGAGGAATGTCCTCCAGGAGTACAAGGCGAAATGTGTTGCCGTGGCTACAACGTGATGAAGGGCTACTACAAAAATCCAGAGGCGACAGCAGAAATTATCGATGCAAATGGTTTTTTACATTCGGGCGATTTGGGCATAAAAGATGAGGCTGGTTATTTTAAAATAACAGGGCGCATCAAAGATATGATTATCCGTGGTGGGGAAAATATCTATCCAAAAGAAATAGAAGAGTTTTTACGACAAATGAGCGAAATAAAAGATATTCAGGTTGCAGGAGTGAAGGATAAACGCCTTGGAGAAATTACGGGAGCCTTTATTATCTTGCATGAGGGAAAAACGCTTACAGAAGAAGACGTCATAGAATACTGCCGTGGGAAAATTGCAAAATACAAGTTTCCACAACTGGTTTTATTTGTCGATTCATTTCCTATGACAGCGAGCGGGAAAATACAAAAATTCAAGCTTTCTGAGATAGGGGAAGCGCATAGAAAATCGCTTGGAATTGAGTAAACTTCTCCTTGACTTCTTTTGTATCATTTAGTTTACTAGTAGAGAAAGTATAGGGGGTAGAAATGAAAGGTAATGGATTATCCATGGAAATAGCTCAGAGGCTGAAGGGCTTGCGAGATATTATGGAGCTTTCAACAGAGGACGTCGCATCGGTTTGCGGTATTTCTCAAGGGGAATACGAAAAATACGAGTCTGGTACAGTCGATATTCCGGTAAGTATTTTGCATAGTATTGCAACGGCATATAAGTTTGAAATTACAACCTTGATTTCTGGAGAAGAGCCCCGCATGCATTCGTATTTTCTAACCAAAAAAGATAAGGGACTCGGTGTTGACAGAAGGGCAAACTACAAATACGAATCCCTTGCGCATGGTTTTATCAATCGAAAGGCTGACCCCTACATTGTTACGCTTACGCCGGAGCAAACAAGAGAAATGCACTTCAATTCTCACCCTGGCCAAGAGTTCAATTATATGCTCGAAGGTTCAATGAAGATTGTTATCGACGGTAAAGAACTTGTCTTAGATGCAGGCGATTCAATTTATTTTGATGCAAATAAAAAGCATGCGATGCAAGCTTTAAACGAAAAAAACGCAAAATTTTTAGCAATTATTTTTTAAAGAAGGCAGATAATGTTAACAAAGTATGTACCGAAGATAGATTTTTCTTCATCACAAGATTTTAGAGATAATTATACAGTCATAGTTCCCGAGCGATTTAACTTTTCCTATGATGTGCTCGATAGGCTTGCAATGGAAACTCCCGATGAGCGCGCCCTTGTTTGGTGCAATGATGAGGGAGAAGAGAAAATCTTTAGCTATAGTGAAATAAAAACCTATTCTGAAAAGGCTGCCTCTTTTTTTCAAGCACAGGGAATTCGCCGTGGCGAAAAAGTAATGCTTATTTTAAAACGGCGTTATGAGTTTTGGTTTGCGCTTTTAGGCTTGCATCGAATTGGTGCCATTGCTGTGCCTGCAACCCACATGCTCACCAAGGACGACCTTGTGTATCGAAATAATGCGGCAAGTATCAAAATGATTGTTGCTGCCTACGACGAAAAAGTAATGGAGCAAATCGAAGCTTCCTTAGAAGAGTCCAAGAGCGTAGAGCTTTTAGTTTCTGTTTCGGGCATAAGCGGTTTATACGAAAATTCTTTTTACAATAAAAAACGCGACGGCTGGATAGATTTTAATAGCGGCTTAGAAGAAGCAAAGGATTTTATAGCACCAAAACGAGAAGAAGTAAACGACAACGAGGATATAATGCTCTTGTATTTTACCTCAGGCACGACAAATCATCCAAAGATGGTTGCCCACGATTATACCTATCCACTCGGCCATATCGTAACAGCGAAGTACTGGCAATGCGTTCGTAAGGGAGGCTTGCATCTGACTGTTGCCGACACAGGCTGGGCAAAGTCAGTTTGGGGAAAACTCTACGGGCAGTGGCTTTGCGAATGTGCGGTTTTTGTCTACGATTACAGTGCAAAGTTTAAACCAGTTGATTTATTGGCACAGATTGAAAAATACAAGATTACGTCTTTTTGTGCGCCTCCAACTATTTATCGCTTTCTTATTCAAGCAGATATGTCAAAGTATAATCTTTCAAGCTTGGAAGAATGCTGTACTGCTGGGGAACCCTTGAGTGAGGAAGTCTATAACCGCTTCAAGGCACAAACAGGGCATGGACTTTTGGAAGGCTTTGGACAAACAGAGACAACGCTTTCCCTCTTAAATTTTAAAGGCGAGTCTGTAAAGCCTGGTTCCATAGGAAAACCCGCCCCCTTTTACAATATAAAACTTCTTAAAGATGATTTAAGCGAATGTGTTGACGGTGAAATAGGCGAAATTTGCTTCCCACTCGATAAGGGCTCATTTCCGGGGCTTTTCAAAGAATATTATCGCGATGCAGAAAAAACAAGAGAAGTAATGCACGACGGTTATTATTTTACTGGGGACACCGCTTGGCGAGATGAAGATGGCTTTTACTGGTTTGTCGGTCGCTTTGATGACATTATAAAATGTTCGGGTTATCGCATTGGGACCTTTGAGGTAGAAAGTATTTTAATGCAACATCCCGCCATTGTTGAATGCGCGGTTACCGGTTTTCCAGATGAAGTGAGAGGGCAGGTTGTAAAGGCAACTATTGTACTCTCAGAAAAACACAAACCTGGTAGCGATGTCCTTGCAAAGGAAATACAAGACTTTGTAAAAAAAGCAACAGCACCTTACAAATATCCACGCATCGTAGAGTTTGTTGAAGAGCTCCCAAAAACGATTTCTGGAAAGATTAAACGGCGCGATATTCGAGCAAAGGATTAAGCATGGCGAAGGTGCTTCGATCGAAGGTGCTCGGTTTTTGCATGGGTGTAAAACGAGCTGTCGATATGGCAGAGGAAGTCTTGAACGAAAATGAGGAGAAAGAAGTTTTTATGCTCGGTCCCCTCATACATAATGAGCAAGCCTTGCAAGCCTTGTATGATAAGGGCTTGCACTTACTGAGCGAAGAGTATATAGAAGAAAGATGCAATGAAAAAAGCATTGTTATTATTCGCGCTCATGGAACATCTCCTTCAATCCTCACTCGCATAGAAAAAACGGGTGCTCGCATAGTCGATACAAGCTGTCCTCGAGTTAAGGCAAGTCAAAAACGCGCAGCAAGCTATTCTCAAGATGGCTTTCTTGTTTTTATTGCAGGCGACCTCGGTCATGGTGAAGTCCTATCTATTTCGTCATATGCAGGAGATAAGGCAATTGTTTTTAAAGATGCGGAAGAAGCAAAGACTTTTTTTAAAACGTCTGAGCTATTTCAAAAAAATCCAAGAGCCTTTGACAAAGCGATTCTCATTTCACAAACAACAATACGCAAAGAAGAATATGATGCAATTATAGCAGTTTTACAAAAAAAACTTCCACAGATTGAAGTATTCAATACAATCTGCTCGGCAACAAAGGAGCGCCAACTTTTTTTACGAGAGCTGGCACACGAAGTTGACGGGATTTTGGTTATTGGGGGCAGGCACTCGGCAAATACACAAAGGCTTTTGTCCTTGGCCCAAGAACTCTCTCCCCACGCAGCCCTCGTCGAAGCTGCTCACGAAATACCACCTGAGTTTTTTCGCTTAGAAAAAGTCGGTTTAACAGCCGGAGCATCCACCGCAAATAAAAGCATCGATGAGGTTGAGCAAAAACTTTTTTCAATGAATGAAGAATAATAAAAATTCCATTCTTGCTTTTTTTATCGATTATTGCTAGTATACAGGTTAAAAAGTACAAGCTTTTTTTATAAAACCATTATTTTACGATTGTGGAATGAGGAGGTCTTTATGATTAAGACAATAAAAGATATTGATTTATCGGGCAAACGTGTTATTATGCGCGTCGATTTTAATGTGCCAATGAAGGATGGAGTAGTGCAAGATGATACAAGAATTCAAGCTGCACTTCCAAGTATTCGATATATCCTAGAGCAAAATGTGCGCTCTCTTGTTTTGATGAGCCATCTCGGAGATCCCAAAAAAGATAGCAAAAAAGCACAAGAAAAGGCTGAAAAAGACGGAAAACCCTTTGATAAAGAAGCATATATTGCAGGAAAGCACCGCATGAAGCCTGTTGCCGACTACCTTTCAAAGCTTATTGGTAAAGAAGTTGTTTTTGCTCCATCATGTCTTGGACAAAAATCAGCAGTCGATGCCCTTGCAGAAGGGGACGTGATGATGCTTGAAAATACCCGCTTTGAAAGCGCCGAAACAGCAAAGGACCTTGCTGAACAAGAAGCCATGGCAAAAGAACTTGCAAGCTATGGCGATGTCTATGTAAACGATGCTTTTGGTACCGCACATAGAGCACATGCTTCAACCGCAACTATTGCACAATTTATAGATGTAAAAGTTGGCGGCTTTCTCATGGAAAAAGAAGTACAATATTTAGAACCAATGGTTTCAAATCCTCCAAAACCCATGATTGCAATTATCGGTGGTGCAAAGGTTTCTTCAAAAATCGCTGTTCTCGAAAGCCTTCTTAAAAATGCTTCAGCCCTCATCATCGGTGGTGGCATGGCCTATACATTCTTAAAGGCACAAGGCTATACAGTTGGTAAATCTTTAGTTGAAGATGATTTTATCGATACCGCAAAATCTCTTCTTGCTGCTGCAAAGGAAAAAAATGTTTCTATTATTCTTCCCGAAGATCATCTTTGTGCAGAAACATTTAGTCCTGAGGCAAAGGCTATCGCTGTTGATGGGCAAGACATTGCAGATAATCTTATGGGAATGGATGTCGGTCCCAAAACAATAGCAAAATACACCGATGCGATTCTTAACGCAAAGTCCATCGTATGGAATGGTCCTGTAGGTGTTTTTGAATTTGATGCCTTTGCAAAAGGAACAAACACGGTCGCTGACTTAGTTGCCCAAGCAACAGCAAAGGGAGCAATCTCTGTCGTTGGCGGTGGAGATTCTGTTGCCGCAGTCAATAAAGCAAAACTTGCAGATAAGATGAGCCATGTATCGACGGGTGGTGGTGCTTCCTTGGAATTCCTCGAAGGGAAAACACTCCCTGGAATAGCAGTTTTAGCTACAAAATAAAAATATACATTTAGAGAAAGGAAAAAAAACATGAGACAAAAATACATTGCCGGTAACTGGAAGATGAACAAAACAAAGGGAGAAGCACTTGAACTTGCAAAAGGTTTAGTTGCAGCTCTTAAAGATGGAAAAAACAAATATTTAATTGCACCTTCATTTACAAACCTTGATGCTGTAGCACAAGTTGTAAAAGGTTCAAATATTCGCCTTGGCGCACAAAACATGTCTACCGATGAATCAGGCGCACATACGGGTGAAGTTTCTGTATTGATGCTGAAGGACCTTGGCGTAGAAACGGTTATTCTTGGGCATTCAGAAAGAAGAACTATTTACAAAGAAGATGACGCTATGATCAATAAAAAAGTAAAACTTGCCTTGCAGCATGGGCTCGAAGTTATCCTTTGCATTGGAGAACTTCTAGAAGAAAGAGAAGCAGGAAAAGCTGAAGCTGTTTGTAAAGCACAAACAGAAAAAGGCTTGGCAGGTCTTTCAAAAGAAGATATGAAAAACGTCGTTATAGCCTATGAGCCAGTCTGGGCGATTGGAACAGGAAAGACGGCGACGCCAGAAGATGCACAAGCTATTCATGCCTATGTACGAGACGTACTCGCCTCACTTTTTGACAAAGAAGTGGCAGATGCAACGATTATTCAGTACGGTGGCTCTATGAATGCAGGAAACGCAAAAGATCTGCTCGCTCAAAAGGATATTGACGGCGGTTTAATCGGTGGAGCAGCTTTAAAAGTCGACACCTTTGAAGCAATTTGTAAAGCCTACTAGAAAGAGCCATCGTTTTAACGATATTTTCTAAAATCTAAGAAAGGTACAAGGCTATTTTCATTATACCCTTGTACTTTTTTTTTATTTACGGTAAAATGAAATATCAAAATATACTATTTTAACAATTTTTAACTATGGAGTTTTTATATGGGTGTTTTAGGAATTATTTTGCTCATTGCATTTATTATTGTCTGTCTTTTACTTGTGGCGATTGTACTTTTACAAAATGAAGAAGGCGATGGCTTAGGTGGGCTTTTAGGCGGAGCAAGTAATGTTGCTTTTGGGTCAAGAGCTGGAAATGTGCTCACACGAACAACCTATGTCTTAGTTACACTTTTTTTTGCTTTGAGTATTGGACTTGCTTTATTGAACAAAGCTCCATCAGTTGATGCAAAGGGTCTTGAAGATGCTGCTCGTGCACAAGATGCTTCAGGAACAGAAAGCGAATATTGGTTAGAAGAAACAAGCAGCGACAATCCCGCACCGAGCCTTTTAGAATCTGCAGATACAGATTTCTAGTTACGGTACGCAGATGTTTTTAGGAAAGATTTTTAATCCTAAGGCAATAAAGCTCAATTTAGAAAGCGATTTTAAAGATGAGGTTTTTGAAGAACTTATAGAAGTCTTAGTTTCTTCAGAACCCTCATTGAATAGAAATGAAATACTTTTCGCTTTGCAAGAAAGAGAGCGTTTGATGAGTACTGGTATAAAAAAAGGTGTTGCTCTACCACATTGTAAAATAAAGGGTATTCAGGGAGTGCGAGGCGCAATCGGTGTTTCCCAAAAGGGTATAGAGTACAATGCACTCGATTTAAATCCTGTTCACCTCGTTTTTATGATTGTTGCCTCAAGTGAGGATAGCCTTGGTTATTTACAAGTCTTAAAGCAATTAGCACTCATACTCAATGAACGTGCATTTTTACAAGGGATATTGGAACAAAATACGGCTGTTGATGTTCACGAACTTATAAAATCATACGAAAAAAAAATGGCTGAAAAGAAGATAATTTAGGAGGATCAGAATGGCTGGTGCCGATGTTATAAGTCATCTTATTGAAATTGAAAAAAGGGCGGCTGAATTTATGCATCAAGCGCACGTAGAAGCTGACGCACGTTTAACAAAGGCACGAACCGAGGTTGATTCGCAATTTAAAGAAGCCTATGAAAAGCTTATGAAAGAGCTTGAAGCTGACTATACTAAAAAAAGCCTTGCCCTTAAAGAACAATACGAAAAAGATTTTAACGACTTTGTTCGTGAAATTACTGAAACTCCACAAGATACAGAAGCAATTCGCTCCTTGTTTTTAGAATTACTGGATAAAAGGTTAATAAGGTAGATATGGATAAGTCGGCGGCACATGCCTTTGTTTTTGCAAAGGCTTCTGGGATGCTTTCTAAATCTTTTGTCGGGAATCGCTTTTTAAGTATATTTCAAGAAAAAAAACTACAAGACTTGTGGAAACTTCTTTTTGAAGATGAAGTGCCTCTTCTGCCCGAATATCTTTTGGCACAAACAATAGAAAAAAAAGCTGAGGAAGTCTTTGTTTCCGATTTTACACAGCTTTTGTCCTATTATGCAAAGCCCGACCCTGTCCTCGTTCAGCTTTTACAAGTATATGAATACAATAATCTCAAGCTTATTTCATCCGCTTTAATGAACAATAAAACGCAGATGCCCGATATTATTGACTTAGAATCCTTCGCTATTCTTGATTATAGTAAGTGGCCAGATATAAAAAAAATGACAGAAAATACTGTTTTTGCTTGGTATGATACTATTCCCAAGGTAAAAGAGCTTAAAACGAGAGACCATGCACTGGATGTACAATATATTCGAAGTTTATGGACTTCTGTGCAGCGTCTACCTGCTGCAGAGCGTGCACCGGTACAAGCTTTTATCAAAGAAGATATCGTTATACAAAATATTCTTTGGGCGCTTCGCTTAAAGTATTATTATGGCTATGATGCCGAAGCTATTATACCTTTTTTGGCAGGCTTAAAAGATAGTCCCGATGAAAAAGATATTTTAGCAGGACCTGCTGTACAAATTTTAGATAAGGAAATAGATTCTTTTGCTGATTGGAAAGATTGGGAATATAGGCGTTTTCTCAATCGCCATGAACCAGATGAAATATGGTCTATCGATCCAAAGTGGGTCGCACAAGCGGCGGAAGGCTATTTGACAAAAAAAGCCTTGAAGAATTTTCGAAAATATCCGTTTACGGCGATGGTTTTAGTGTGTTGGTTTAAAGTAAAGCAAGCAGAAGTTTCCTATGTGCGGACAGCGGTGCAAGCTTTGCGTTTAAATGTGAGTGAAGAAGAACTTTCTGAGTATATGACTTAGCCAGAGGAGGACGTATGGCACGAACAGTATCTATGCAGCTCATAGAATTGATGATTCACAAACGAGACATTAGTTTTGTATTAGAATACTTGGGGAAAAAAGGTGATTTTCAGTTTCAATCACATATTGATGATGAAAAAGCTGCGGAAACAAGTGAAGAATCGAGAGCTTTTGACTCCTTGCAAGATATCCGCTCTTATTTACATATAGAAGATTTAGAAACCTTTGTTGAAGGTGCAAGTCTTCCCACAGAAGGTGAAGTAGCACGTGTACAAGAGCTGAGTGCTTCAGTTCGTGATTTACGAGAAAGAGAAGTGGGAGCAAAAGAGGCGAAACAAAGATTGGAAGAAACCTATCAAGAGGCGCTTTCTTTTTCTAACTTAAAATTACCTTATTCGGAGCTTGAGTATCTTTCCTTTTTGTCTATACGTATTGGAAAAATAGATCCTGCCGCTATAGATTCGCTTTCTTTTTCCCTTGGAGATAGAGGGCTCATTATTCCACTCGGTGAAGATAAAACACGTATTCTCGCAGCCGCCTCTAAAAAAGGTCGTTTTGCTCTCGATGCTGAATTAAAACGTGCTGGCTTTGTGCCTCTCGAAATTCCAGAAAACTTTCAAGGAATTCCTGATGATGTCATAGTTGGAATGAAAGAAAAGTTAGATGCTGCGGCAAAAGAACTTGAAGCAATCGAAACAGAAAAACGTAACTTTGCTCAACTACATACTGATGAAATCTATACATTGTTAAGCTCCTATTCTTTGGCTATGCAAGTCGCTTCTATGCAATCTCGTTTAGAGGCAACACAATATGTCTATCGTATAACAGGTTGGATACCCAAAAGTCATATGCGTGGCTTTACGAGTGATTTAGACAATCTTTCCGAGGGGCGAATTGCAATACGGCAATATCAACCTGAAGAGGTTCCGTCTGTTCGTGCTGGGCAAGAAAAGGTGCCGGTAAAGCTACAACATGGTAAGTTTGTTTCAGCCTTTGAGAGAATGGTTTTTAGCTATGGCGCTCCTTTATACGGAACTATAGATCCAACTCCGCTCGTTGCCTTTTTCTTTACTATTTTGTTTGGAATTATGTTCGGCGATGCGGGCCAGGGACTTGTGTTTCTTTTAATTGGTATCCTAATGACAGTAGGGGTAATAAAAAAATTCCCCGTAGATCCAAAGTTTGGGGCTATTTTTATAGCGATAGGTTGTAGTAGTACTATTATGGGGCTACTTACAGGAGAATTTTTTGCAAATGAGCATGTACTTATTCCCTTTGGGCGGTTTGTTACCGGGCTCTTTGGTGAAAGCCAAGACAGAGTCTTACATCTCATGCCCGCAGCTGATTCCCTCGATAAGCTCTTTTATTTCTTTTTGTTTACCATAGCGAATGGCTTTATTATAAATTCCATAGGTTTAATAATAAATATTGTCAATAATTTTTTACTCAAAAAACCTGAAAAAGCTGTTTTTGGTAAAACAGGTATGTTTGGCTTGCTTTTTTACTGGTACATTGCCTTTGTTATTATTCGGATTTTTGCTTTTAAGTCGACTTTTATGCTCTACGATTGGATAGCTATAGGAATCACTCTTTTTGGTGTCTTTTTTGCTCATCCTCTTGAAAGGCTTTTTACAAAGCAAAAACCCATTTTCCCATTAGGAATTGGAACAGCGATAATCGAAGGGCTTGTTGAAATACTCGAAGTACTTTCCAGTTATCTTTCTAACTCGGTGAGTTTTTTACGTGTGGGCGCCTTTGCACTTGCTCACGCGGTTTTGGGTTATATCATTTTTTCCATGACTGCCTTGGTACAATCGAGCGGAACGCTATTTGGAATAGTTGGCGGTGTTTTGGTTTCGATTGTTGGAAACCTCATTGTTATTGTTTTGGAAGGTATGATTGTCGCCATTCAAGTTGTTCGATTACAATACTATGAATTCTTTTCAAAGTTCTTTAGTGAAGCGGGAAGAGAATTTGAACCCTTTGTCTTTGTCTACAAAGGTGCAAAAGGATAGATAAGGCGAAAGCCTTTATATAAATGTTTGCGTTGCAAACCTGCTAATATTATCGTACTTCTGTATCTAAGGTGAAGTACAAAGATGGAGTAAAAATGAAAAAGAAAATTGCAGTTTTAATGTTCTGTATGCTCCTGCTTTCAAGCGCTATGCTTTTTGCTGAAGCAGAAACAGTTCAAAACGTAACAGATTTTTCTTGGGTGAAATACCTCGCCGCAGCCCTTGCAGTTGGTTTTGCTTGTGTCGCTGGTGGCATGGCTGTTGCGAAAATCGGTGCAGCTGCTATGGGTGCTATGAGTGAAAATGCAGAACTTTCTGGTAAAGCGCTTCCCTTCGTTGGGCTTGCAGAAGGTATTTGTTTGTGGGGCTTCCTTGTTGGACTTCTCATTCTTATTCTGTAGTTAAAACGGAAATACCGAGTGCAATATTTTTTTATTGGCGAAAGAGAACTTGTTTTAGCTTTTTCTCTTGTTGGTGTTGCTGGTGAAACTGTCTCAAATCGAACCGAGATGCTCGAAGTCTTTGAACGACTTACGGGCAAAGGTTCGAGAGACTTGCATGCACCTGTTTTGAGCGAAAGGCCGAAAATTCTTATTTTAACAGAAGAGGCTGCCTCAATGATTGAAGACGAAATTCGTCAGTGGCAAATGAAGGGCTCATTTCCCCTCATTGTAGAAATACCTGGTCTCCACGGACATATCGAAGGGAAAAAATCCCTTACCGATGCAATTCGTGAAGCGATTGGTATACATATTTAGGATGGTGATAAATGGAAGAACTGAGATCTACCGAATTACTGGATAAAGAAATACTCGAAGATGCCAGAGTGAAGGCTGAGCATATTTTACAGTCTGCTGATAAAGAAGCAGAAAAAATTCTTTCTTCTGTATCACAAAAAATTGATGCTTTAAGACAAGAAAAAGAACTTGTTTTTCAAAATAAATTAGCGTATTTCAAAAAAGACCTCGATGCAAAAATTCCTTTAAAAAAACAACGTTTTAAGGTTTCTTTCCAAACAGAAAGTGTCCGAAAGCAAATGTACACACATATTATGTCTCTCCCTTTGGAAGAAAAAAACAAGGTCTATGAATCTATGCTTCGTTCATATAGCGATGTTATTGCTGAACCGTCTTTTATCGTAAAGGAATGCTATTATGACAAGGATGCACTTGTGAGCATCGTTACAAATGTGTTTGGAAAAAAAAGTATAGATATAGAAAGTTTAAAAGTCTGTGAAACAGGCATATTACATAAAAATTCCGTAGAAGGATTTAAACCCGAAGGCTTTGTTTTAGAAGCGAAAGATGGCTCCATTGTCTGTCGGGTTATGCTTGAAGAGCTTATAGAAGGCTTAATCGATACCTATTCCTTTGAATTAGTCGATGCCTTGTTTTCAGGGAGGCTTCCAGAATGATTGAAGGTAAAATTACGAGAATATCTGGCCCCATTGTATATGCGAGTGGTTTAGATAGTTGTGGCTTATATGATGTTGTAGATGTAGGGGAAGCAAAACTTATTGGGGAAGTAATACGCCAAAATAAGGGTCTTGCAACCGTTCAAGTATACGAAGATACAACTGGTATGCGTGTTGGCGAAAAAGTTGTTAGTCAACAAAGAGCGCTTTCTGTACACTTAGGTCCAGGACTTATTGGAACTATTTATGATGGTATTCAACGACCTTTAAAAGAAATGTATGAAAAAAGCGGCGCTTTTTTACTTCCAGGAGAGCGCCTTGAGGCCCTTGATACGGAAAAGAAATGGACATTTAACCCAAACGATGACTTAAAAACAGAGATAGATGGCAGTGGAAAAACACTGTATAAAATAGAAGCTGGTATGAGCATTGGTTTTGTGCAAGAAACGTCTTCAGTAAAACATAGTATTATGGTTCCGCCCTTTATTCGAGGAAAACGCCTTGTTTCCTTTTCTCCACAAGGGGACTATAGTATAAACGAGACAATAGCAAAAACCGAACTAGGGGAGGAAATCAAGCTCGCCCATTATTGGCCAGTGCGAAAACCCCGACCCTTTGCAGAAAAACTGATGGTTTCAGAGCCATTGATTACAGGGCAAAGAATTATAGATGTCTTTTTTCCGCTTTCGAAGGGCGGAACGGCAGCAATTCCTGGCGGCTTTGGTACGGGAAAAACCATGACACAGCACGCTATCGCAAAATGGTGTGATGCAGACATTATTGTCTACATAGGTTGCGGTGAGCGGGGCAATGAGATGACCGATGTGCTTACCGAGTTTCCCTCCCTCATTGACCCGCGAACCGGGCGATCACTTATGGAGCGGACAATTCTCATTGCAAACACCTCGAATATGCCCGTTGCTGCTCGTGAAGTTTCTTTGTACTCGGGTATAACCCTGGCAGAATACTACCGCGACATGGGGCTCGCTGTTGCAATTATGGCTGACTCAACGAGCCGTTGGGCAGAGGCACTTCGTGAACTTTCAGGGCGTATGGAAGAAATGCCTGCTGAAGAAGGCTTTCCGGCATATTTGCCTACACGTCTTGCAGAGTTTTACGAAAGAGCAGGGCGCATTATCAGTCTTAGTAAAAAAGAAGGATCTGTTTCTATTATCGGTGCAGTTTCTCCTCCTGGAGGGGACTTTTCAGAGCCGGTAACACAACATACAAAACGCTTTATTCGATGCTTTTGGGCACTCGATCGCGACTTGGCAAATGCACGGCATTATCCTGCAATCGGATGGATTGAATCCTACTCCGAATACGCAGAGGAAGTGCGCTCCTGGTGGGACAATCTTGACCCACGTTGGGCAGAGATTCGTGGAAAAGCTCTTGATTTACTCAAGCGAGAAGAGCGATTGCAACAGATTGTGCGCCTCATCGGCCCCGATGCGCTTCCCGATTCTGAGCGTTTAGTACTCATTGTTTCAGAAATGATAAAAAATGGCTTTTTGCAACAAAACGCTTTTGATGACATTGACGTTTTTTCCGTTCCTGAAAAACAAATACTCATTATCGATTTAATGATGCAGTTTTACGAGCGAAGTGCCGCCCTCATAAAAAATGGCTCGCCCTTGCTAAAAATAAGCGCTCTTTCGATACGAGAAGATATTATTCGTATAAAAACATCTGTGCCAAATGATGCTCTTGATGAAATAACGAAGGTGCGAATGAAGATGGATGAAGAATTTTCGACAATTGAGCATATTTACCGTAAGGCGGTGATTTAATGAAAGGTGTAGAATATAAGGGTCTAAAAACAGTTGACGGACCAATTGTTATTGTAAAGCGCAGCGAAAATAGCTTTTTTGGTGAAATAGTTTATGTGCGAGACCGACTTGGTGAAAAAAAGACGGGACGAATTATCGACATTTCTGAAGATATGGCTGTTGTACAAGTGTTTGGTTCGACGAATGGCTTAGACCTCGATGAAACAAGTATAGAGTTTTTAGAAGAACCCATGGAACTGCGTGTAGGGGAGGGCTTACTCGGTCGTGTTTTTAACGGACTTGGAAAACCCATCGACGGCTACGATGAGATTATTTCATCGACAAAGCGCAATGTAAACGGCTTGCCTTTAAATCCCTATGCACGTGAATATCCGAGAGATTTTATTCAAACGGGAGTGAGCTCCATCGATGGAATGAACACCCTTATTCGTGGGCAAAAACTTCCCATTTTTTCTGGAAACGGCTTGCCACACAATAGACTTGCCGCACAGATTATTCGTCAAGCAAAAATTTTAAGTGCAGATGAAGAATTTGTAATGGTTTTTGCTGGCATGGGAATTAAGTACGACGTTGCACGCTTTTTTGTCGACACCTTTGAGCAATCGGGCGTTTTATCTCGTGTTGTACTTTTTCAATCCCTCGCCGATGCTCCTTCGATTGAGCGTATTATTACGCCTCGTTGTGCGCTGACCGCCGCAGAATATCTAGCCTTTGAAAAAAACATGCACGTCCTCGTTGTTATGACCGATATGACAAACTACTGTGAAGCACTTCGAGAAATTTCAACGACACGAGGAGAAGTTCCTGGCAGAAAAGGCTATCCTGGCTACTTGTATTCGGATTTAGCTGAATTATACGAGCGGGCAGGAAAGATCAAGGGCTCAAGTGGTTCTATCACACAAATTCCTATTTTAACCATGCCGAATGATGATATTTCTCATCCCATTCCTGACCTTACTGGTTATATTACTGAGGGACAAATTGTATTGGATAGGGAAATGTATCAAAAAGGTATTTATCCGCCTGTTGCGGGACTTCCGAGCCTATCTCGTCTTATGAAAGACGGTATAGGAGAAGGAATGACGCGAGATGACCACAAGGATGTTTCAAGTCAGCTTTTTGCTGCCTATTCTAAGGTAAAATCGATTCGTAACCTTGCTGCGATTATTGGGGAGGAAGAATTATCGCCTCTCGATAAGCAGTATTTAGACTTTGGGAATAAGCTTGAAATGGAGTTTTTTTCTCAAAAAGAAGAAGAAGATCGAAGTATAGCCGAAACGCTTGATGCCGGTTGGCAGATGCTTTCCTTACTTCCACGTTCAGAGCTTTATAGGATTGATAAAAAACTGATAGATAAATACTTGGGACCAGAGCAGCTTTCGTAAAACAAAGCATTAGTTTACCTGAGATTTTTATAAAACCAAAAAAGAATAAAAATATTTTTTAAAAGGTTTTAATAAAAAGCGTAGTATGTATACTTTTTAAAGAGGCATAGGTATGGCACGACTAAATATTGCACCGACAAAATCAAATCTTCTCGTTATGAATGAACAGCTTGCTATCTCACAAGATGGATACGAACTGCTCGAACAAAAACGAGAAATTTTGGTTATGGAATTGATGCGTATGGTTGAGCAAGTAAAGTTGCTTGAGCAAAGAATCAATGCCCAAGTTGAAAAAGCCTTTCCTGCTTTGCGAAAAATGCTCCTTGTTACCGGTGTTGATACCGTTGAGCGATTATCGCAAGCAGTTCAGTACGACTTTCAAATTCATGAAAAAGAAATGTCAGCTGGTGGCATGAGTTTTTCTTCTGTTTCTGTTGCCCTACCTAAGCGTGAATTGTTTTATTCTTTTGTCGATTCATTTGCTGAAACCGATGCTGTTATGGCTGAGTTTTTTGAATTGTTAAAGTTGCTTACAGAAATGGCTTCGATTCGAACGATAGCCTGGCGCCTTGCAACTGAGGTAAAAAAAACACAAAGGCGGGTAAATGCCTTGGAAAAAATGGTTATTCCGCAAACGAAGGAAACGAAGGACTATATAGAAACGATTTTGGAAGAACGGGAGCGTGAGAGCATCTTTGTCTTAAAAGCGCTAAAGTCAAAGCATGGGCGTTCATAGAATAAAACTAATCTTGTTGCAACAGCCTTAGAAAAAAAATGGTGTAAGAAAATATCTTTTTTGCATGCACAAAGGAGTAGTATAGTGAAACATTTATTTGAAAATGTACTTATTGTCATTAATGACTCAAATGCCTCTATACAAGCTGCCGAATTTGGAATACTCATGTCAAAATTTAATGGCAGTACATTGCACGCTGTTTATGTTATAGATACAGCTACTCTCAAACAGCTTACCTTACAAAAAATTTTTGTAAAAGAAGAATACGATGAGTTTAGTGAAAGTCTTGAGGCAGACGGGAAACGCTACCTACAATATGTGCAAGAGCTAGGTAAAGCAAAAGGCGTAGCTATTGAAACAGAATTACGAAGTGGTTCTGTCTGGTCAGAGGTTATCACTTATGCGAATGAGATAGAGGCAGATGTCATTTTACTCGGTGGCACAACAACATCGGACCCCTATCAAAGAGATATGTTCAATTCCTCATATGGTGAGATATTATTACATTCAAATTGTTCTGTACTATATGTAAAAGAAGAGTACATCGACCAACTATATAAATTATTATAAACGAGGAAAAATATATGAGAATTGCTATTTTACATTTTTTAGATGACGATAAAAGCTCACATAAAACAATACTACAAAATTTACAGCGAACAGCGAATGCAAAGGGGCATGAGGTGAGTATTTTTAGTGCAAAAAAAGATGCTTATAATCTACGTTTAAGTATTTACGATTATATTTGCCTGATTATTCCATCTTCTCCTGTTTTTGGTTCAAAAATACCATCGAGGGTTTCTGAATTACTTTCTTCTTGTGGTGCAATTTCTGGAAAAAAAGCTGCAGCCCTTGTACTAAAGTCAGGGTTTTCTTCAAATAAAACAGCTCGTAATCTCATGCGCGCCATGGAAAGGGAAGGGCTTAAGCTCGATTATTTTGATGTTATAAAAAACGCAGATCATGCAAACTATGTGGGGAAAAAATTAGGCTAGAAATTGTGAAAAACTACTATGCGCTTTTAGAAATTAAACCAACTGCTTCAATAGCTGAAATAAAAAAAGCCTTTCGAGAAAAAGCAAAAAAACTGCATCCGGACTTAAACGCATCGCAACATACAAAAGAGTTTCAACTTCTTGTTACAGCTTACGAAACGCTTTCAAATGCAAAAACCCGTTCTTCTTTTGACTGGGCTTTTTCCCAGAGCGAAAAACAAAAGCAAAAACATTTTGACTATCGCGTATGGCTTTTAAAACGCGATGATGATGAAAGTCGTGTGAAACTCATTATCTATGACCTACTTCGCCACAGGGAAGATGAAGCAGTTGCGCTCTATCTTAATATAAAAAAAGAAAATCCATTTTTTTGCTTTTCATCTTTTTTAGGTAGGGAAGCTTTTATGGACCTCGGTTTTATACTGGCAGAAGAGCTTTTATTTAGAAAAGAATATTACGATGCTTTTTTACTTTTTGAGCGTATTATTAATATGGAATGTGAAAAAGCTTATTTTAAGCATTTTTATCCAGAAGTTTTAAAACAGGTCAATACTATTTTACGTGCATCATTTGTCTCGAAACTTTCTGATGAACTTGCAATTGATTTGTACGAGAGAGCAATTGACCTGCCTCTAGATAAAAAATATGGAGCGCTTTGTTTTTGTAAGGCAGGGGAGCTGTATCTTAAAATGGGAGATGTGGAAGCAGCTAAAATTTGTTTTAAAGAAGCGCTTCTTTTAGATACGAGCTTGACTGAAAAAAATACTACGAAAAAGTTTTTTGAAACAGCTTGAAATGAGGTTTTAAAATTTTTATATTAGATACGGTAGAATACGAAAGGAATGAATACAATGATACATTTAAAAAATGAAAGTCAAATAGATGGTATTAGAAAATCGTGTAAGCTTCTTGCGCAATTATTTGAAGAACTCATCCCAGAGCTAAAAGCAGGTATGAGCACAGCGGATATTGATGCGCTTTGTGTCGACTTTATAACAAAGCATGGGGGAAAACCTGCATGGCATCAAGAAGGCTTTCCTGGAGCTGCTTGTATTTCTATAAACGAAGAAGTTATACACGGGCTTCCATCTAAAAAAAAGTTTCTGAAAGAGGGCGATATTGTTTCTTTGGATATAGGAATAAATCTCGATGGATATATTTCTGATGCAACGAAAACAATCGCCATCGGGGACATTTCACCTGAAGCAAAAAAACTCATGGAAGTTACTAAAAAATGTCTTGAAGAGGGCATAAAGGCTTGCGTCGTGGGAAATCGTATAAAAGATATTTCCCTTGCGGTTTCAAAGGTTGCTGAAAAAGAAGGCTACGGCATTGTAACAGATTTTTGTGGACACGGCGTTGGCTTGGCGGTTCATGAGGAGCCGTCTATACCGAACAAACCACAAATGGGAAAAAACCCTCGCATTCAAGCGGGAATGGTACTTGCTATAGAGCCTATGATAAATCTCGGTACAGGGGATGTGGAAGTTTTAAGTGATGGCTGGACGGTTGTAACAAAAGACAGAAAAATTTCCTGTCATGAAGAGCATACGGTCGCCGTTTTTGCAGATAGAACAGAAATCCTATCGATTTTATAAGAATCTTGTAACATTTTTATAAAAAAAGTATTTTATTAGTATCTGTGATTACTAAAAACAATCTTGAAAGTGTGGACTTTCTTAATTGTCTTATTTTGGAGGTTTAGTATGAAGACGTGGACAAAAAGATTTTTTTATTCTCTCCTTTTTTTAATCGGTATTTTATTGTTTGTTTCATATTCTTGCTCAACAAGCAAAACAGGTTCGAGTAAAACTGCTTTTGCAGATACTTCCCCTGAAGTGATAATTGGCAAGGATAATCTTGCGGTTCTTGAAGCGATGCAGGGTGCCTTTCGCTCTATCGCTTCTCAAGTCCTTCCTTCTGTTGTTGAACTCGATGTGGTTGAAACAAGGCAAAGGCAGCAGTTTTCTTTTGGGGACTCGTTTGATTTTTTTAACCGTGGCGAGGACTCAAAAAATGGTACTCAAGAATATGAAGCAAGTGGAATGGGCTCAGGCGTCGTTGTCCGAAAAATAGGGAATATCTACTATGTTTTGACAAATAATCACGTTGCGGGTTCTGCAAAACAAATTTCTATTAAACTAAACGACGGGCGTATTTTTACGGGAACGCTTGTTGGAAAAGATGAGCGAAAAGATATTGCCCTTGTTTCATTTGAAACAAAGGAAGATGTTCGCGTTGCACAACTTGGAGATTCAGATTTAGTACAACAAGGCGATATTTGCTTTGCAATGGGCACACCACTCGGTTATTTTTCTTCTATTACGCAAGGAATCGTATCGGCTACCGGGAGAGCAGGAACCTATGTAAATAATATTTCAGATTTTATTCAAACCGATGCTGCGATTAATCAGGGTAATTCCGGTGGTCCCTTGGTTAATATTTATGGCGAAGTTATTGGTATAAACACTTGGATTGCAAGTCAGTCTGGTGGCTCTCAAGGGCTCGGTTTTGCTATTCCTATAAATAATATCAAACGTGCAATCGATGATTTTATTGCAACGGGTGAGGTAACCTACGGTTGGATGGGTGTTTCGCTTGTTGAAATAAACGATGAATATAAAGAAGATTTAGGCGTTAAAGGGCAAAATGGAGCCTTTCTATCATCCATTTTCTTAACTTCTCCTGCAGCAAAGGCCGGAATGCAAGCCGGCGACTATGTTATTTCACTCAACGGAAAGGCAGTAAAGTCTGTCGACCAACTCGTGCGCGATGTAGGTGATATTCCTGTTGGAAAGGAAGCTGAGTTTAGGTTTATTCGTGGAAAAAAAGAAATGACGCTAAAGGTAAAGATTGAAAAACGAGATGAAAAGATGGTGAGCGACTCTTCGAAACTTTGGCCTGGCTTTATTGCAAGCCCCATAACTGATGAAATACGTACTCGTCTTTCACTCGACAAAAAAGTTGCAGGTGTTGTTATTTCAAACCTTGAAGCAAAGAGCCCTGCTGCAGCGATGCGCCTCCAAGCGGGTGATATTATTACTGCGGTAAATGATAAGGCGGTAAAAAATTTAGCTGAGTTTTATGCTGCTTTGGATACTGTCGGCCAAAAAGAAATCTGGTTCGATGTGTATTCCGACGGGCATAC
>Ga0255340_1000413_pt1 | contig 70659 bp, 68 predicted proteins | sample wastewater_treat_7_FD_192417 | JGI IMG/M metagenome (GOLD analysis project Ga0255340, IMG submission 192417) | Wastewater microbial communities from Lulu Island WWTP, Vancouver, Canada - plant10 | ecosystem: Engineered > WWTP > Wastewater > Unclassified | place: Canada: Vancouver, British...
GAGCTCCTCGAGCCGCGAGCCGAGCACCGTCCCCTGACCGGCGGTGATCTCGAGCAGCAGCCGCGGCGCACCGGCCGGAACGGCGGCCAGCACCTCGTCGAGGGCGGCCGCGACGCGGACGAGCCCGGCCTCCGCGCCGGCGCCGAGGTGCGCTCCGGGATGGACGACCAGGGCGTCGAGACCGAGTGCGGCACCCCGCGCGAGCTCGTCGGCGAGCGCCGCGAGCGAACGCTCCCGCGTCTCTCCCGGCGGCGCCGCGAGGTTGATCAGGTAGGCGGCGTGCGCGACCACGGGGCCGATCGGGCTCGCCGCCCGCGCGGCACGGAACTCGGCCGCCGCGGCCGCGGGGAGCGGGCGCGCCCGCCACTGGTTCGGGCTCTTGACGAAGATCTGGAGCGCGGTGCAGCCGAGCTCGACACCCCGGCCGATCGCCGCCGCGGCACCGCCGGCGGCGGAGACGTGCGCGCCGAGCGGGGGCAGCTCCACCATGGCGGCAGAGTCTATTCGCGCGAGCGGGACCGGCCGGGCTGCTAGACTGCGGCCCCGATGGCTTCGCGCTGGCTCAGATGGCCGCTCCGGGCGGCCTATGCATTCCTGCTCGCCATGCTCTTCATGGTCAGCGCCTACGTCTCGTTCAGCCTGTTCGTCCGGCGGGGCGTGACCCGGGTGCCCGAGCTCGTGGGGCTCACCGAGACGGAAGCGGCGGCGCTCGCCAACGACTCCGGCCTCGACGTGCGTCGCGCCACCGGCGCCGGCACCGGCCGCTACGACGACCGGATGGCGGCGGGACGGGTCCTCGAGCAGCGGCCGCCGGCCGGCAGCCTGGTCAAGCGCGGAGCGCGGCTCGAGCTGACCGTCTCCCTCGGTCCCCGGCTCGCGCGGGTGCCCGACCTGACCGGCCAGGCGCTCGCCGCCGCCCAGGTGACGCTGGCAGCCGAAGGGCTCGGGATCGGACACGCGTTCCACGTCGCGAGCGCCTCGGCGCGCGGCGGCGTGATCGGCCAGAGTCCCGCCGCCGGCAGCACGATCTCGCGCGAACGGGGCGTCGACCTGCTGGTGGCGAGCGAGAGCGTCGGCCGCGGCCGCTACCTGATGCCCGACCTCGTCAACCGCCGCTACGAACCGGTCCGCAGCCTCCTCGAGGCGCGCGGCATCCGCTTCGGCAACGTCATCTTCGAGCCGTACGAGGGGCTGCCGCCGGGCATCGTGCTCCGGCAGGATCCCCCCGCCGGCCATCCGCTGCCGCGGCGGCGTACCGTTTCGCTCGTCGTCTCCGGACCTGGGGGCCGCGAAACGTGAGGCGGCCGGTGCGCATCGCCCCCTCGGTGCTGGCGGCCGATCCGGCCGATCTCGCGACCGCCGTGCGGCAGTGCGCGGCGGGCGGCGCCGACCTCGTCCACGTCGACGTCATGGACGGGCATTTCGTGCCGAACCTCACCTTCGGCATCCCGATGGTGGCGGCGCTGAAACGCCACAGCCCGCTGCCGCTCGACGTCCATCTGATGATCGAACGGCCCGAGCGGCTCCTCGGCGCCTTCCTGGAGGCGGGCGCCGACCGGGTGGCCGTGCACTGGGAGGCGGCCGTCCACCTCGACCGCCTGCTCACCCAGATCCGGGACGGCGGCGCGCAGGCGGGGGTGGCGGTCAACCCGGCGACCCCCGTGGCGCTGCTCGAAGAGGTTCTCGCCACCGCCGATTTCGTGCTCCTGATGTCGGTCAACCCGGGCTTCGCCGGGCAGCGCTTCCTGCCCGCGAGCCTGGCCAAGGCGCGCCAGCTGGGCGCGGCGCTCGCGGCCCGCGGTTTGCAGACCGAGATCGAGATGGACGGCGGCATCGACCACGGCAACGTCGGCGAGGTGATCGCCAGCGGCGTCGACACCGTGGTCGCCGGCGCCGCCGTCTTCGCCACCGCCGATCCGGCCGCCGCCATCCGGCGGCTGCGCGCCCGGATCGAGGAGACCGCCCGATGAGCTCCAGACCCGCCCGGACCCTGCTCCTGCTCGCGCTCGTCGCGCTCGCGCTCGGCTGCAGCGGCCGCACTCGCCGCGAGGATCCGATCCTGCGCCTCTCGGCGGCCGAAGCCCTCGCCGAGGGCAAGCGCCTCTTCGCGCTCGACAAGTACGCGGCCGCCCGGCCGTACTTCACCCACGCCTTCGAGGTCGAGCCGAACTCGCCGGGCGGGCGCGAGGCGCTCCTGCTCGCCGCCGACTCGCTCTTCCTCCAGGGGCACGACGAGAACTTCATCCAGGCCGAGGCGCGGTACCGCGACTTCCGCAACCGCTTCCCGACCAGCGATCGCGCGGCGTACGTGCAGCTCCAGATCGCCCGCAGCCTCACGGGGCGCATGGAGCGGCCGGATCGCGACCAGAAGGTCACCCATCAGGCGCGCGAAGCTCTCGAGGAGCTGCTCCGGATCTATCCGGACACCCCCGAAGCCGAGCAGGCGCACGCCGAGCTGCGCACGGTGCGCGACCGGCTGGCGGCCCACGAGATGGGCGTCGGCATCTTCTACTCCCGATTCCGGCTGCCGCAGGCCGCGGTCAAGCGGTTCGAAGGGGTGCTCGCCGAATACCCGGACTTCAGCGGCAACGACGAGCTCCTCTACCGCCTCGCCGTCGCCTACCGCCGGCTCGACCGCGGCGAGGAGGCCGATCAGACCCTCGCGCGGCTGCGCGAGAGCTACCCCGCGAGCGACTGGACCCGCCGCGCCGCCAAGGAGGCGGGATGAGAGCGCGGCGCGTTCCGGTCCCGCTCCTCCTCGCGGCGACGCTCCTGCTCGGAGGATGCGCTTCCTGGGGAGGGCCCCGGCGCGCCCATCACGACGTCACGGTCCTCGCCGATCGCGTCCGCGCGCTCGAGGAAAAGGTGGCGGCGCACGAGGCCGAGCTCGCCCGGCTGCGCGCCGAGCCGGCCGTGCCGCGCGCCGCCGCCCCGCCGGCGGGCGTCGAGGCGCCGCCGTTGGTCGAGATCCCGGCGGCGACCGCGACCCCGCCGCTGCCCGCGGTCGAAGCCTCCGAGCTCCTGCTCCCGAGCGCCCCGCCACCCCCGGCCGTGCCACTCGGGGGCGACGTGCGGAGCTCTTACGAAGCGGCTCTGGCCCTCTACGACGCCGGCGATCTCACCGCCTCCGAGGCCGCGTTCCGCGCTCTCGTGACGCAGTACCCCGAGAGCGAGCTCGCCGACAACGCCCTCTTCTGGATCGGCGCGGCGCAGATGAAGCGCGGCGATGACGCCGCCGCCGAGGCGACGATGCGCGCCCTCATCGAAGGCTATCCGGCCGGCAACAAGGTTCCCGACGCCCTCTTCCAGCTCGGCGTCCTGCGCGCCCGGGCCGGCGACCCCGAGGGGGCGCGGGCGGCCTTCGAAACGGTGCTCGATCACTTCCCGCTCACCGAGGCGGCCGATCGCGCCGCCGAGCGGCTGCGGAGCAGCTCACCATCTCCTTAACTCACGCAACGATGAGACTTCGCGGAATTTTTCGCTTGACAGCGCGACCTCCGATCCGTAACCTTGCTATGCTTTTTCACGCAGTCCGCGTCCCGGCCTCGACGGTGACAGGAGGATCCGGCATGTTGCTTCGTTCGCTCCTCTCCACTCTGATCGTCGGCCTGCTGCTCGTGCCGCTGGCCGGCGCGGCGGATCGCCCGCCTTCTCCCCTCCACTGGACCGGCGATCACTGGACCGCCTGGGATCCCCCGACGCAGTTTCCGGAGGGCAGCCGGGTCCACGTCGTGGTTCCCGGCGACACCCTCTGGGCCCTCGCGAGGCAACACCTCGGAGATCCGTACCTCTGGCCCCAGATCTGGGAGCGGAACCAGTACGTGCTCGACGCGCACTGGATCTACCCCGGCGATCCGCTCGTGCTCGACGTCGCGGTGACGCCGATGGCGCCGCTCGCGGAGGAGACCGGGGCGTACGACGCCGAGGGCGACGTGATCGCCGAGACGGGTGCCGGTTCCGACGCGGAGCCCGAGGGCCGGACCGGAGCCATCTTCGATCCCGCGGCGAGCGGTCCGCCCCAGCCCCTCGGCTACGAGGACGACATCTACTGCACCGGCTACGTGGGCGACGAGGACGAGACGTTCGCCCTCGCCATCACCGGCTCGGAGTACCAGGCGCTCTCGCCGCGCCTGCCGGGCGAGAAGGGAACGACGAAGGAAGGGGTCTTCGGCATCGTCGACACGGTGAAGTACCGCCTCGATGTCGGCGACATCGTCTATCTCGACGGCGGCGAGGGCGCCGGGCTGGCGCCGGGAACCGTCCTCACCGCGGTGGAGCCGCAGGCGGTGATCCGCCACCCGCAGACCCGCAAGCCGTTCGGCCGCTTCTATCGCTACCTCGGACGGGTCCGCGTCCTGTCGGTCCAGCCGACCGACGCGATCGGCGAGATCGTCCACTCCTGCGACGGCATCACGGTCGGTGCCCGGCTGGTGCCGTTCGAGGCCGAGCCGGTACCGCTCGCCCGGCGCTCGCCGATGCGTCCCGCCAACGATCCGTCGCCGACCGGCGCGGACGTGACCGCTCCCACGATCATCCATGCGTTCCTCGGCGCGGTCTCGATCGGGCAGGACCAGGTCGTCTTCATCGACCGGGGGGCGGAGGACAACCTGAGCCCCGGCGACATCTTCACCGTCTACCGCGAGAACCGGCAGGGGTTCCCGCCGGTCGTCCTCGGCGAGCTCTCCGTGCTCTCGGTCAAGCGGCGCTCCGCGACGGCGCGCATCCTGGAGTCGCGCTACCCCATCTACCTCGGGGACCGGTTGGAGCTGAAGTGATCTGCCTGTCCGGGAGCGGCGGCGCTCCCGGACGGGATCTGCAACCGGCCAGGGAAGCCGGGGGGAGGGAAACGGTCGTGGCCACGCGCAACCTGAACGGGCGTCTGCTCGAAATCGTCGATGAGCTCGTCGATCAGGGATTGACCCTGGAGCAGGCCCGGCAGGAGTTCGAGCGGCAGTTCATCACCGCCTCGCTGCGCAGCCACGACTGGAACTTCTGCCGCTCCGCCCGCAGCCTCGGCGTCCACCGCAACACCCTGCGCAACAAGCTGAGCTCTCTCGGGCTCACCGAGACGAGCGCGCGCGCCAAGCGCGCCCCCCGCCGGTAGGGCGGCGGCTCTCCCCGTTCTCCTGCTGCTGCTTTCGATCCGCGCCGCGGCGGTGGCCGCGGCGGCAGGCTGCGCTACCGGCCGTTCTCCTTGCCGTCCTGGTCGTTGCTGCCGTCGTCGCCGCGCAGACCCTTGCGGAAGTTGCGAATCCCCTCGCCGAGGCCCTTGCCGAGCTGGGGCAGCTTCGTGGCGCCGAAGATGACGATGACGATGACCAGGATGACGAGCAGCTCGGGCACTCCGACTCGCGGCATTCCAGAAACCTCCCGCGGCGGAAACGCCGCGACCGCGTCCAGTCTAGCAAAGGCCGGGGGCGAGCTCCCGGCGCCATCGCGGCGCGAGCGCCCCGGCGATCGCCACGCCTTCCGGAACCCGTTCGAGGTGGGCGAGCGCCCGGCCGAGCGTCGGGGCGACGAGCGGCAGATGCCGTGGTTCGCCCCGCGCCGCGAACGACGCGAACGTCCCGGCGGCTTTCAGGCAGCGCTGCGCGGCGGCGCGATGGTAGTCGTCCGGACCGCCGGCCGGGCGCCAGCCGGCGCCATCGAGCCAGACCTCGACCAGCTCGGGCGGCGGGAAGAGCGAGTCGTTGCAGAGCGAGGCGAGGTCGTACCAGGGAGGGCCAAGGCGCAGGTCCTGATGGTCGATGACCCCGACCGCCGCCACCTCGCCATCGCCGACGGGCAGGAGGTTGCGCACCATGTAGTCGCGATGGCAGGCCACCGGTGCCACCCTCCCGAGGTGCCGACAGAGGCCGGTCAGGGCGGCTCGCAGGCGCTCTTCCTCCTCGCCCGCGCGGAGCAGCCCGCGGGGCAGAAGCAGGACCTCGATCGTGATCTCGACCTCCCGGAGGAGCAGCGCCGCGTCGAGCGGCGGGTTGCCGAGCGCCGCCACCGCCGCTGCGGGGATCCCGGCGATCCGGCGGGCGCTCTCGAGCGCCGCCCGGTAGTACGGGGCGAGCGCCGCCCAGCCCCGCCCGGCCTCCTCCCAGAGGGTGCGCGGACCGAGGTCTTCGAGCACGACGAGACCGGCCGGCGCGTCGGCGGCCAGCACCGCGGGGACCCGCACTCCGGCGGCGTGACAGAGCTCGGTGGCGGCGAGGTAGCGGTCGAGCTGCGCCCGCAGCGCGTCCGGGTAGGCGGCCACGATCGCCGTCCGGCCGTCGCGCGCGCGTGCCCGCGCATAGCGGCGGGCCGAGAGATCCCCCGCCAGCGGGGTCCAGACCGCCTGCCGCAACCCGGCCGCGGCGACGAGCTCTCCCACCCGGGGATCGGACCATGGCGCGAACGCCTCGGAAGCGCGGGTCGTCATGGGATGCTCACGGCCGCGCAAGGCTAGCACGCACGGTTTGACACCCCGGAAAGCGCGACCGCATAATCCCGCCACCTTGCGATCCGCCCCCGTGCCCACCCCGGAACCGCGGCTCGCCGCGCCGGCGGTGGCAAGCCTCGATCCGCGCCCGAACCTCCTCGGGCTGACCCGCGAGGAGATGACGGCGGCGCTCGCGCCGCTCGGCGAACCGGCCTACCGGGCGCGCCAGCTCTGGGATGCGATCCACCTCCGGTTCGTCCTCGACTTCGCGGCGATGACCGAGCTCTCCCGGCCGTTGCGCGCGGCGCTCGCCGAACGCTTCCGGATCACCCTGCCGGCGGTCGCCGATCGCCACGCTTCCCGGGATGGGACCACGAAATACCTCTTCCGGCTCGAAGACGGGGCCACGATCGAAGCGGTCGACATCCCCGACCGCCACCGGCGCACGCTCTGCATCTCGAGCCAGGCGGGCTGCGCGCTCGCCTGCCGTTTCTGCGTGACCGGCTACTGGGGCGCGGGGCGGAACCTGACCCCGGCCGAGATCGCGGGACAGGTCTGGGCGATCCGGACGCTCGCGGCGAGCGAAGGGCGGCTGAACCTCGTCTTCATGGGGATGGGCGAGCCGCTCCTCAACCTCGACGCCGTTCGCAGCGCGCTCGCGGTGATGGCCCCCACGATCTCCCCGCGCCGGATAACCCTCTCCACCGCCGGGCTGGTGCCGGGGCTCGACGAGCTGGCGCGCTGGCCCGAGCGGCCGCACCTCGCGGTCTCGCTCCACGCCCCGGACGACCGGCGGCGCTCCGAGCTGATGCCGGTCAATCGCATCTATCCGCTCGCCGAGCTGCTCGCCGCCCTGCGGCGCTTTCCCCTGGAGCCCCGGCGCCGGCACACCTTCGAGTATCTGCTGATCGCCGGCTTCAACGACGCCGACGGGGATGCGAGCGCGCTCGCGGCCCTGCTCGGCGGCCTGCGCGCCAAGGTGAACCTGATCCCGTTCAACCCCGATCCGGTCCTGCCCGCCGAGTGGCAGCCGCCGGCGCCGGAGCGGGTCGCCGCCTTCCGCGCCCGGCTCGAGCGGCACGGCCTGACCGCCACCATCCGGAAACGCCGCGGCGACGACGTGAGCGCCGCCTGCGGCCAGCTGCGCGCCTTCGGCCGCGCCGCCCGCGGCTTCCGCCGCAGCCAGCTGAGCTTCTGAGGACCCGCGCGCTCAGTCGCGCACGATCCAGGAGACGTTGCGCCCCGCGCGCCGGCCGTCGCGCCGGTAGCTGTGGAGGCCGGCGCCGCCGCAGCGGGTGCAGAGGCCGAGGCGGCGGATCTCGCCCACGCCGCCGGCGGCGAGCTGGTGGGCCACGGCGCGCCCGAGGTCGGCATGGGGCCGGACCGCTCCCGCACCTCGCCGGATCACGGCCGCCGACGTCGCCACGGCCAGGGCCGCGGCGACCTCCTCGCCCACCTCGTAGCAGCAGGGCCCGATCGCCGGGCCGATCCACGCCGTGCGGGCAGCGGGCGACCCCGGCAGCCGGGCGAGGGCCTCCGTCACGACGCCGGCCACGACGCCGCGCCACCCGGCGTGGACCGCCGCGATCCAGCCATCCCCCCCGATCAGCACCGGAACGCAGTCGGCCGTCACCACCGCGAGGGCGAGGCCCTGGGCCGAGCTGACCAGGGCATCCCCTTCGCCGCACTCTCCCCGCTCCGTCCGGATCGCGACGACCGTCCGGCCATGCACCTGCCGCAGCCAGGACACCCCGGTGCCGGCGGGCTCGACCGCCGCGATCGTGGCCGGCAGCTCCCCGCCCCCCTCCGCACCGGAGAAGCAGACGCGCACGCCCGCCGCGCGATCGCACCACCGCTCGGGGGCGAGAACGCGCAGGCCGGCCGGATCGAGATCACGAACCGGGGAGAGCGCCGGACGGGCCATGGCCGCCGCATTCTAGCCGGGGCGGCGAGCGTGGCTGGGTTAGACTGCCGCCACCGCGCTGCCGGCACCCCTCACCCCGCGATGATCCGCCTCCATTCCGTCTCGAAGAGCTACCCCGGCGGCCAGACCGCGCTCGACGAAGTCACCTTCGAGATCCCGCGCGGGCAGTTCGTGATCCTCACCGGCGCGAGCGGAGCCGGCAAGACCACCCTGCTCCGCCTCCTCTACCGGGAGGAGCTCCCGACCTCCGGCCAGGTGCTCGTCGCGGGGCGCAACGTCTCCGCCCTGCCCGCCCGCAAGGTTCCCTACCTGCGCCGCAACATCGGCGTCGTCTTCCAGAGCTTCCGCCTGATCGAGCGCAAGACGGTCTTCGAGAACATCGCCTACCTGCCCCGGATCCTCGGCTACGACACCACCCGGCAGCGGCGGCTCGCGATCGAAGCGCTGCGGCGAGTCGGGCTCGCCCATCGCCTCCAGGCCTTCCCCTCGCAGCTCTCCGGCGGCGAGCAGCAGCGCGTCGCCATCGCCCGGGCGCTCATCAACGACCCCGAGCTGCTCCTCGCCGACGAGCCCACCGGGAACCTCGACGGCGACCTCGCGCAGCAGATCGCCCTGCTGCTGCTCGACTGCCAGCGCCGCGGCACCACGGTGGTGATGGCGACGCACGACCGCGAGCTGATCCGCCGGATCGGCCAGCGGGTGCTCACGCTCGACCGCGGGCGGCTGGCCAGCGACGAACGGCTGCCGCCCGGCGACCTGCTCGCCGCCGTGACGGAGGAGCCGGAATGACCCTCTTCCAGGCTCTCGCCTACTTCTTCCGCGAGGCGGCGGTGGGGCTCGCGCGGAGCTGGAAGGTGAGCCTGCTGGCGGTCGTCACGATCGGGGTCAGCCTCTTTCTCGGCGGTACCGTCCAGCTGGTGACCTCGAACCTCGCCCACGCCGTCGGGGAATGGCAGGAGCAGGCGCGCCTCACCCTCTACCTGCGCTCCGATGCCGGCGCCGCCGAGCTGCAGTCGCTCGCGGTCCTCGTGGCGACCGGCAGCCGGGGATCCGCCCTGCTGGAGGTGTCGGCCGCCGAGGCGGTCGCCCGGTTCCACCAGAGCTTCCCGAGCCTCGCCGGCCTGTTCAGCGGCCTGGAGGGAGATCCCCTGCCTCCTTCCTGGGAGCTGCAGATCCCTCCGGGAGAGCGCGGCAGCGAGCGTTTCGCGGCCTGGGTGACCGAGCTGCGCACCCACCCCGCGGTGCTGATGGTCGACGACGACCTCGACTGGCTCGCCCAGGCCGGACGGCTCCTCGCTCTCGTCCGGGCCACCGGCCTCGCGCTCTCCGGTCTGCTCCTCGGCGCCGCGATCTTCACGATCGCGAGCGTCGTGCGGCTCATCCTCCTGCTCTATCGCGACGAGATCGCCGTGCAGCGGCTGGTGGGGGCGACGGAGTTCTTCGTGCGCGGCCCCTTCTACGTCCAGGGTCTCCTGCAGGGCTTCGTCGGCGCGGTGGGCGCCCTCGCGGCCCTGGCGCTCATCCGTCTCGTCCTCCTCGCGAACCTGGGGCCGTCGCTCGCCGCGGAGCTCCTCCTCAGTCGCTTTCTCGGCTGGCCGCAACAGCTCGTCCTGGTGGCGATCGGCGCGCTCGCCGGCTTCGGCGGGGCGATCCTCTCGGTCCGGCGCGAGGTGGCCGGAGAGCCCGGCACCAGCTGAAATCCGGCTCCGGAGACAGGGCGGGCCCCCGCACGGGAGCGCGCGGAGGCCCGGGAGGTTTCGAGTCGCCGGTTACCGGCTGCCGGGAGGTTTCAGGGCAGCGGCGGCGGCGCGGCGCCCCCGCCCTTCTTCGCCAACTCCTCGCGCAGCTTGGCCGCCTGCTCGGCGAGCTCCTTGGCCTTCGCCTCCTCGGCGGCGGCCTGCTCGTTGTGCTTGGCGATCTCGGCGTTCTTCGTCACCCGCTCGGCGGCGCTGGCGTTGCCGGCGGCCTGGTAGGCCGCGATCGCGTCGCTGAGCTTCTTCTGCTTCTCGAAGACGAAGCCGAGCTGGTTGTTGACTCGCGACTGGTCACGGCCGGTCGGCTTGCGGGTCAGGGCCGCGCGCAGCGCGGTCACCGCGGCGTCGTAGTTGCCCGCGGCGGTGTGCGCCTGCCCCTGATAGAAGAGCGGCAGCCAGTCGTTCGCATTGCGGCTCGCGGCCTGGGTGAAGGTGTCGGCGGCGACCTTGTACTGCTTCGCCCCCAGCTGCGCCTCGCCGAGCAGGAGGAGGTTCTCGTAGTTGGCCTCGAGCGCGTAGAGCGCCTTCGCGGACTCCGCGGCCTTCACGTAGATCGGGTCGTTCGCGGTGCCGCCCGTCTCCTGCGCCTGACGGATCAGCGCCTGGGTGTAGGCCTTCTGCTTGACCGCGCTCTTCGGGTCGTTCTTCGCCGCCCGCTCGAGCGCCTGGACCGCCTGGGCGGTGTTGCCGGCGTTGAGCGCGGCGACTCCGAACTGATACTGGATCGTGCTGTCGTTCGGGTTGGCCCGCGCCGCCTTCTCCAGCTCGGCCTGCGCCTTGGCACCCTGGCCCGACTGCTGGAGCGCGGTGGTGTAGAGCTTGGAGAAGGCCGCCTGCTGCTCCTTCGAGAGGGAGGCCTGGTTGACCTTGGCGAGCAGCTGCGCGGCGTCGCCATGGCGGCCGGCGCTCACGAACGCCTGCGCCAGGGAGAGCTGGATGCCGGTATCCGAGGGCGCGAGATCGTACGCCTTGCGCAGCGCCTCGACCCCCTGCGCGGTACGGTTCGCGCCGAGCAGCGCCTTGCCCAGCATGAGATGCCCCTGAGGCCAGTCCGGCCGCTCGCCGACCACGCCCTCGAACTCACGGACCGCCTGGGCGTAGTTCTTGGCCTTGAACGCGGCCACGCCTTCTTCCCAACCGGCCCATCCGGCCGAAGCTCCGAGAAGGAGCCCGACGAGAGCCAAACGAGTCCAGTTCTTCGCCATCTCTGACCTCCTGCCGCCGACTGGGCGGCTTCGCGGGGCTTCCGGCCGTACGGCCGCCACCGCGAAAACGCCGTGGCTGACCCTCGCTGCTTGCAATTTAGCTGCCGTCGACCAGCCGGTCGACATGGTCGAGAAAACTCCTGGCCTGATTCGGCCCGAGCACGGCAGAGATCAGTTTCTCCCCGGCGCGGACGAGATCGAGCAGCGCGTCGACCGGCCGGCCGGACGCCATTCCGACCCGCGCCTGCCGGGCAGCGGCCTCGATCTCGCCCTGCCGCTCGCTGCCGGCGAGCATCTCCTGGGCGCGGTGGAGGATCCCGTCCACCAGGCGGCCGAGATCCTCACCGCTGCGCCGCTGGAGCGCATCGCTCTGAAAACGGTGCAGATCCTCCCGGAGGGTGACCAGTCCCGAGGTCACGAGACCGTAGAGGACCTTGCAGACGTCGAACGCCGACGAGCCCAGACCGATCGCGATCTCGTCGATGCTCCGCCGCTCGTCGATGCGGCAGATCAACGACCACTCCTGCGGGGTCAGGGAGACCGAGGTGCGCGCCCCCTCCACGGTGAAGACCGGCACCAGCCGGGTGGACGGGATCTTCTTCGACAGCACCTGCCACTCGTCGATCCGCCGCGCCGCCTCCATCAGGAGGTTGGTGTTGGAACGCTCGATGGAGACGGTCTCCGCCTCCTGGCCGGGCGTGAAGACGAACTCACCCTGCCGCCAGATCGCGAGCTCGTAGATCGCCTCTTCGCCGGTCAGCGGACCGGCGATGGCGTGCACGATCTGCCCCTTGCGCAGGAAGATCTGCCCGGTGTCCGGGCCGTTGCGCAGCTGGAAGACCCCGGTCTTCCCCCCCACCGCCACCAGTTGGATGATGTCGGGGAGGGGAAGCTCCTTGAGTGAACCCTGAAACGCCACGGCTCCCTACTGCAGCTTGAAGTTCACCGTCAGGTTGTAGTAGACCGTGACCGGCCGCCCGTTCAGGGTGGCGGGCTTGAACTTCCACTGCTTCATCGCGTCGACCGCGGCCTCTTCCAAACCCATCGGCAGGCCCTTGAGGACCTTGATGTTGGTGACGTTGCCCTGCTTGTCGATGATCGCCTGCACGATCACGACCCCGGAGATGCGGGCCTTGCGGGCGATCTCGGTGTACTGCGGCTGCGGCGCGAAGAGCTTCTCCGGCGGCCGCACGTCACCGACGACCTGGATCGGCACGGTGTCGTCGATCTTCTCGGGCGGCGGTCCGCTCGGGATGTCGAAGAGCACGTCGTCGACGGGGATGTCGACGACCTGCTGATCGATCTCGTCGATGGTGCGGATCGGTTCCGGCTCGTCCGGAGTCGGGTCGGGGATCGGCACCTTCCGCGCCCGGGGCTGCAGGATCTGCTGCTGCTGCTGCGGCGTGGGCGGCTTGAAACGAACCTGCTGCACCACGTAGACCTTCGGCTTCTCCGCGGCCCGCACTTCCTGGACGACTTCGGGCAGGTGGATCAGGAAGAGCACGAAGTGGAACAGGATCGCCAGACCGACGGACCACCGCAGGACCTTGCGGTCCTCCTCGTACTCGCGGGCGTAGATCTGCAGCTCGGCCGTAGCCTGGTCGGTTGCCGCCGCCGGCTTTCCCTTGCTGTTCGGTGGAGTCTTCATGTCGTTGGCCATCGCGAGCCCCTCGTCCGCCGTGTCAGTACCAGAACTGTTCGATCTCGCGCTGGGTCGGGATCGAGATGTTACGCACCTCGACGCCCTTGTCCTTCCCCTGCCGCAGCACGTCGAAGACCCGCACCATGTCGCCGTAGGAGGCGTCCGGGTCGGGCCGGATGATCACGGGCTTCAGGGGATCCCGCTCGAGCTTGGGCCGGAGGTAGTCGAGGATCTTGTCGAGCTCGATCGCCCGCCCGTCGGCCTCGAACCGCCCCCCGGGATGAACGGCGAGGAGCACGGACTCCTGCTTCTCGATCGTCTGGGTGCTCTTGTCCTCCTTCGGCACCGCGAAATCGAGCCCGCGCGTGGCCGCGAAGGTGTTCGTCACCATGAAGAAGATGATGAGCAGGAAGGTGATGTCCGCCATCGAGGAGGTGGGGACCTCGTCGCTGACGGTACGCTTGGGAAGTTTCATCGTCGCCGCCCTCCTACCCCGCGCCTTCCACCGTCTCCTGATCGGAGAGCAGGTAGATGGTCGACGCCCGCGCCTGCTTGAGCGAGTCGAGGATCCGGTCGATGGTCTGGTAGGGAACCCGCGCGTCGGCCTTCAGGATGAAGGCCTTTTCGGCATCGCGGGCCACCTGTTCGGCCGCGAAGGCGAGCACGTCCTCGTAGCCGCTCACGGTGGTGGAGGTCTCCTCGCCGCTGCTCACCCGGATCTGCCCGGCCTCGGTGACCGAGATCACCGCGGACTTCTTCGGCACCTCGAAGCGCAGCCCCGTCTTCGGCAGCATGACCTGCGCCTTGTCGACGTCGACGTTGAACGTCAACACGAAGAAGATGATGAGCAGGAAGACGATATCCGCCATCGAGGCGGTCGGGACGACCGCGTTCGGTTTCTGGCGTGCCTTCAGTCGCATGCCGCAGCTCCCGCGGCTCAGCCGAGCTTGGGCGCCGCCGGGGCGTCGGCCCGCTCGGGCATGATGCCGCTGCGGTCCATCTCGCCGAAGGTCTCGAGCAGCATGTGCGCGGAGGTCTCGATGTCACGCACGAACTTGTTGACCCGGCTCTGGAAGTAGTTGTAGATGAGCTGGAACGGAATCGCGATGAACAGACCGGCGGCGGTGGTGATGAGGGCTTCCGAGATGCCCGAGGCGACCGCGGCCGGGTTCTGCAGGCCCTGCTTGGCGAGCGCGTCGAACGACCGGATCATGCCGGTCACGGTCCCCAGGAAGCCGAGCATCGGGCTGACGTTCGCGGTCGTGGCGAGCACGATGAGACCCCGCTCCAGCCGGCCCATCTCGAAGATCGCGGCGTTCTCGATCGACTTCTCAACGTCTTCCTTCGGCTGCCCGTACTTCAGCAGGCCGGCCTTCATGATGGAGGCGACCGGGCCGCGGTACTGCTCGCAGATCTTCACCGCGTCGCGGACGGAGCGGTTGACGATCAGCGCCTTGCGAACCTTCGCCAGGAACTCGCCGACGTTGATCCGCGCCCGCCGCAGGGCGATGAAGCGCTCGATCGTGAACGCCGTCGCGAGGATCGAGAAGAAAAGGAGCGGCCACATCACCGGTCCGCCCTGCTCCATGTAACTCCAAAAGGTGCCCACGGTCTTCCTCCTTAGAAGGTTTGGGCCCGCCTACCGCGGGCCGAGTTCCCATCCGCCGTCGGGCGCACCTGACGCGGCTGCGGGGAGCATCGTTCGAGGGGATCGAGGCTCCGCGGAGATAGGCCAGGTGACAGGGGGGTTCACGACGGTCGGCGGCGACAGGGCGGCACGTTAGCACGGCTCGCCGGGCTGGTCAACGCGCGTTTCCGGTCGCCGCGGGCCTCGCTTTCCCCGCGCTCCGACAGCCTGTCAAAGTGCCGCCTCCGAGAGTAGCACAGCGCCACCGCCACTGCATCTGCCGCGTCGGCCGGCAACCCCCGGCCGGCCGGGCCGAGCAGCAGCCCGACCATCCGCCCGATCTCCTCCTTGGTCGCCTGCCCGCCGGCGACCGCCGCCTTCACCTCGGCCGGGGCGTACTCCCGCACCGGGATCCCCCGCTGGGCGAGCACCGCGAGCAGCGCGCCGCGCGCCTCGGCGAGGACGATCAGCGAGCGGGAGTTCACCCCGTGGAAGGTTCGCTCGACGGCGGCGACGTCCACCTCGTGCCGGTCGAGGAGCGCGGCCAGCCCCGCCGCGAGCTCCCCGAGCCGCTCCGGCACCCCGCGGCCGGGAGCCGGCACGAGGCGCCCCGCTTCGACGAGGGCCACCCGGTTCCCCTCCACCGCCAGCAGGCCGAATCCCGTGAAGCGGCTGCCCGGATCGATGCCGAGCACCCGCAGCACCGGCCGCCGGGGCCGCTCGTCGCGCTTCCGCTCTGCCTGCTCGGGCATTCGTCCCGCCTCCCGGCGGCGGGCGCCGCCCCCCGGCGGCGGCCGTCGCCCGTCCTTCCGATCCTAAGCTAAGTAGAGAGAAGACAAGCGTTTCGACCCCGCTTCGGATTGACTTGGGCGGGTTGCGGGTGTTAGAAAGGCGGGGTTCAGCAGCGGGAGGATTCGATGTCGCTCATCCTCGTTGTGGAGAACGAAAGGCTCACCATCGAGCGGGTCCGTGACACGCTCGCGCCGCTCGGATGGGAAGTCGAGGTTGCCGCAGGCCACGACGAGGCGGTTCGCACCGCCGCCGAGCTGCGTCCCCGGCTCGTCCTGATCAGCACCGAGCTGCCCGGGGCCGCCGACTCCGTCCACGTCTTCTCCCGGGCTCGCGGCGGGCCGGGCTGCGTCGCCCTGTTGCCGGCCAACGTCCAGGCCGACGCCGACGACCTGGGCGCCGATGCGGTTCTCTCCAAGCCGTTCACCGAATCGCAGCTGCGGATGCTCGTCAACCGGCTCGGGGCGGCGGCGAAACCCAGCCTGGCCGCGCCCCCGGACTCCCGGCAGCTGACCTCCAGCGATCTGTTCGCCGACCTCCTCGCCGAGTTCGACGAGGCCGGGCCCGAGGGCGCACCGGCGGCGGCCCCGCCTCCTCCGGCCGCCCCGGCGGCACCGCCGCCCCCGGCGCCACCCCGCCCCGCTGCCGCGGCCGACAAGGCCGCCGTGAGCGGCGAGATCGAAGAGCTGCTGAGCAAGACGCTTTCCGGTCTCGACGTCACCACGCGCCGCCCGACACCGCGACCGGCGCCGCCGGCCACTCCGGCTGCCCCGGCTGCCGAGCCGCCGGCCCCCCCGGCTGTCGAGCCGCCGCCCCCCCCGGCCGCCGAGCCGCCGGCTGCCCCGGTCGCCAAGCCGCCGGCCCCCCCGGCCCCGCCGCCGATCGCCACGCCGACGCCGACGCCCAGGCCGGAGAGTGCCGTTCGCCGCCCCTCGGGGGAGGTCGATCTCGCCGCGATCGAGGCGCTCGCCCATCCGAAGGGGCGACCGGGCAAGGGGTTCGACCCCGCCGCCACCCAGCGGGTGAAGACCAAGCCCGACGCGCGACCGAAGAGCGACGTGCTCGGCGACTACCAGCTGCTCGAGCGGATCGCCATCGGCGGCATGGCGGAGGTCTGGAAGGCCCGGAAGAAGGGGCTCGAGGGCTTCCAGAAGACGGTCGCGATCAAGCGCATCCTGCCGCACCTGACCGACAGCTCGGACTTCGTCACGATGTTCATCGACGAGGCGAAGCTGGCGGCGCAGCTCGATCACAACCACATCATCCACATCCACGACCTCGGCAAGGCCGGCGACGACTTCTACATCGCCATGGAGTACGTCGAGGGCAAGGATCTGCGCAGCATCCTCAACACCGCCCGCCAGAAGGGGCGTTCGATCCCCCTCGGGCTCTCGCTGTTCATCGCCTCCCGCCTCGCCAACGCCCTCGACTACGCCCACCGGAAGAAGGATTTCGAAGGGCGCGAGCTCGGCCTCGTCCATCGCGACGTCTCGCCGCAGAACGTCCTGATCAGCTACGAGGGGGAGATCAAGCTCTGCGACTTCGGCATCGTCAAGGCGGTGACCAAGGCGAGCAAGACGCAGATGGGCGCGCTGAAGGGCAAGCTCCAGTACATGTCCCCCGAGCAGGCCTGGGGGCGGCCCGTCGACGCGCGCTCCGACATCTTCTCGCTCGGCTCGATCCTCTTCGAGATGCTCACCGGCCGGCGCCTCTTCGCGGGCGACAGCGAGATGTCGGTGCTCGAAGCGGTCCGCGAAGGGCGGATCCAGGCGCCGCGCGACCTCGACGCCCGGCTGCCGCTCGAGGTCAACACCCTGGTGCTGCGGGCGCTGGCCAAGGAGCCCGGCGAGCGGTTCCAGACCGCCGGCGAGATGCAGCGCGAGATCGAGAAGGTCCTCTTCGCGCTCAAGCCCACGCCGTCACAGGGCGATCTCGCGGCGTTCGTTCGCCACCTCTTCGACGTCGAGGCGCCCGCGGCGGCGCCCACGGCGGACGCCCCCGCCGCGGCGCCGGCCACCACCCCCGCTCCGGAGCGGCCCCGCGCCACCACGCCCCCGCCCGTCACCCCGGCGCGGCCCGTGACGCCGGCGGCTCCGGTCGTCGCGCCGGCCACCGACGTCGAGGTCGACGAAACCGTCCCGGCCCGCAGCCGCCTGCCGCTCTACGGCGGCATCGCGGCGGCGGCGCTGCTCGCCGTGGCGCTCTTCTTCCTCTTCGGCCGTGGCGGTGGCACGCCGGAGAGCCCCGCCTCGTCGCCGGCACCGCCGGCCGTGACGCTTCCGGAAAGCGAACCGGCGCCGGCCGAAGCGCTCCCCGCCACGGACGAGGCTCCCGCCCCGGCCGTGCCGGAGCCGACCGTGGCGCCGCCTCCGGTGCCGACGCCGCCCCCCGCTCCGACGCCGGCGCCGGCGCCGGTACCGACCGCCGTCCCGACCCCGGAACCGACGCCGGAGCCCACGCCCGAGCCCACTCCGGAGCCGACCCCGGCACCGACTCCGGCACCGACCCCGGTGCCCACGCCGACCCCACGGCCCACCCCGGCGCCCACCCCCACGCCGCCGTCGGTACGTCGCGGCGAGCTCGTCGAGCTCGGCCCGGGCGTGACTCCCCCGGCCCTGATCAATATCGCGACGCCCGCCTACCCGCCGCTCGCACGCCGGCTCAAGGTCCAGGGCGAGGTGGTCGTGGCGCTGCTCGTCGACGAGAACGGACGCGTGATCGACACCCGGCTCGACAAGCCGTTCCCGCAGGAGGTCGGCTTCAACGAGGCGGCGCTCCAGGCCGGCCGGTCGGCCACCTTCCGGCCGGCGACGAAGGATGGCGTGCCGGTGAAGGTCTGGTATCCGGTGAGGATCCCGTTTAAGCTTTGACGCTGGAGTTGCGCGGGCGCAACGGTCGCGCACCGAATTCGCCTTGGGAGGTAAGCGATGAGCCTGTCCGATCAGCAGCGGAAGTTCTACGAGAACACCCTGGCGGTGACCAAGCAGGAGATCTCCGACCTCGACCGCCAGATCGAGGAGGAGCTCGCCAAGGTCAAGGAGCGCCTCGCCCAGCTCCAGCAGGGCAAGAAGGCGGCGCGGCAGATGTACGACGCCGCCTGCCTGCGGCTCGGCATCCCGAACGACCTCGAGGCGGAAGAGGAAGGGGCGGCGGAGATCTGACGCCCCGCCCGGGCGCCTCCGGTCCCGCAACCCCGCATCGCAGCGCCGGGCCGGAACGGGCCCGGCGCTAGCTTTTCGGTACGCGCGCCATGGCCTGGTTCCGGAAGACTCGCACCCCGAAGCCGCTGCGCGGCTGGCCGCCGCGCTCGCCCGTGCCCGAGGGGCTCTGGGTCCGCTGCGACGACTGCCGCGAGGTGCTCTTCGCCCGCGAGCTCGAGCGCACCCTGCGAGTCTGTCCGAAGTGCGGGCACCATTTCCGCATCGACGCCCCCGAGCGGATCCGGCTGCTGCTCGACGAGGGCGGCGTGCGCGAGCTCTTCGCCGCGGTCCGCCCCACCGACCCGCTCCGCTTCCGTGACACCCGCGCCTACGCCGACCGGCTCCACGCCTACCAGCAGGCGGTCGGAAGCCCCGACGCGGTGCGCGTGCTCGAGGGGACGCTCGGCGGCGTGCCGGTCGTGCTCGCGGTCATGGACTACCGGTTCATGGGCGGCTCGATGGGCTCGGTGGTCGGCGAGAAGCTCACCCGCGCCGCCGAGCACGCGGGCGAGAAGCACCGCCCGCTCGTCGTGGTCTCCGCCTCCGGCGGCGCCCGGATGCAGGAGGGGATCCTCTCGCTCATGCAGATGGCGAAGATCGCGAGCGCGCTCGCCCGCCTGCGGGAGCGCCGGGTTCCCTACCTCTCGGTGCTCACCGACCCGACGACCGGGGGCGTGACCGCCTCTTTCGCGATGCTCGGCGATCTGAACATCGCCGAGCCGGGGGCGCTCATCGGCTTCGCCGGCCCGCGGGTGATCGAGCAGACGATCCGGCAGAGCCTGCCCGAAGGGTTCCAGCGCAGCGAGTTCCTGCTCGAGCACGGCTTCCTCGACCTCGTGGTCCCGCGGGCCGAGCTGAAGGCGACGCTCGCCCGCTGCCTGCACCTGCTCACCGCCGCCGCCTGACGCGCCCGCCCGTGGCCGCGCTCGCTCCGCTCCTCGCCCGGCTCGAGCGGGAAGGGATCCGCCTCGGGCTCGAGGCGACCCGCGCGCTGCTCGCCGCCCTCGGCGATCCCCAGCTCCGGTTCCCGAGCGTGCTCGTGGCGGGCACGAACGGCAAGGGCTCCACCGCCGCGCTCCTCGCGGCGATCCTCCAGGCCGCGGGGCTGCGCACCGGCCTCTACACCTCGCCGCATCTCGAACGCCCGGCGGAGCGGATCCGGGTGGACGGCCTCCCGCTCCCGGACCGCCGCCTCGCCCGGCTCCTCGCGGAGGTCGTCGCCACGAGCACCGTCGGCGGCGGCCGCGCGCCGACCTACTTCGAGGCGATGACGGCGGCCGCCTTCCTCGCCTTCGCCCGGCAGCGGGTCGATCTCGCGGTGCTCGAGGTGGGGATGGGAGGGCGGCTCGACGCCACCAACCTCGCCCGGCCCGAGCTCTCGCTCGTCACCGCGATCGACCTCGACCACCGGGAGTTTCTCGGCGAGACGCGCGCCGCGATCGCCCGCGAGAAGGCCGGGATCTTCCGCCCCGGCCGCCCGGCGCTCGCCCTCGCCGGGAGCGCGGAGGCCACCGCCGCCCTCGCCGCCCAGGCGGCCGCGGTGGGGGCGAGCTTCCTCGACCTCGGGCCGTGGCTCGCGGAGACCCGTTTCCTCGAAGAGGGCTGGGAAGGACAGCGGCTCGCGATCGTCACCCCCGCCGGGCGCTGGCGGCTCCGCCTCCCGCTCGCGGGCCGCCACCAGGCGGCGAACCTCCTGCTCGCCGTCCACGCCGCCGAGCGGCTCCGCGCACTCGGCTGGCCGGCGATCGGTCCCGCGGCGATCCGGCAGGGGGTGGCCGCGACCCGCTGGCCGGGGCGGCTCGAGAGCGTCCTTCTGCCCACCGGCGACCGGGTGCTGCTCGACGCCGCCCACAACCCCGACGGGGCGCGGCGGCTCGCCGAGTTCCTCGCCGCCCGCGGGGCGCGCGGCACGCTGCTCTTCGGCGCCCTCGACGACAAGGACGCGGCCGGCATGCTCGCCGCGCTGGCTCCGCACGCCGACCGGGTGGTCTTCACCGAACCCGCCTCGCCGCGGGCCCGGCCTGCCGCCTCGCTCCCGGCGCTGCTTCCGGCGCCGGTACCGGCCCAGGTCGTCCCCGACCGCGGCCGCGCCCTCTCCGCCGCTCTCCGGCCGCGGCCCCCGCTCACCGTGGTCTCCGGCTCGATCTTCCTGCTCGGCGACCTCCGCCGGCGGCTGCGGCGGCGCTACGGCCTGCCGCCCCCCTGAGCGGGCGCCGCCATCACCGGGCGGCGCCGGCCATCCGGCGCGCGATGAGCAGCGCCATCTCGAGCGCCTGCTCGTAGTTGAGGCGCGGATCGACCTGCGACCGGTACGCCCGCTTGAGGTCGGCCGGGGCGAGCCCGCACGCGCCGCCGACGCACTCGGTCACGTCCTCGCCGGTGAGCTCGAAATGGACCCCGCCGAGGTGACCGCCGAGCCGCTCGTGGAGGTCGAACGCCTGCTCGAGCTCGCTCAGGATCCGGTCGAAGCGCCGGGTCTTGATCCCCTCCGGCGTGGTCTCGGTGTTGCCGTGCATCGGGTCGCAGGTCCAGAGCAGCCGCCGCCCGCGCCGCCGCACCGCCTCGACGAGCGGCGGCAGGCAGCGCGCGATCTGATCGGCCCCGAAGCGGTGGATCAGGGTCAGCCGCCCCGGCTCCGCGTGGGGATCGAGCCGGTCGATCAGCTCCCCGAGCCACTCCGGGGTCATCGCCGGGCCGACCTTCACCGCGATCGGGTTCGAGACGCCGCGGAAGAACTCGACGTGCGCCGAGCCCGGATCGGCGGTCCGCATCCCGATCCACGGGAAGTGCGTGGTCAGGTCGTACCACCCCTCGCGGTGCGGCACCTGCCGCGTCTGGGCCTGCTCGTAGAGCAGGTGGAGCCCCTCGTGGCTGGCGAAGAAGTCGATCCGCCCGAGCTCGCCGAGCCGCTGCCCGGCGAGCGTCTCCATGAAACGCAGCGAGTCGGCGATCGCCGCGACCCGGCGCTGATACTCGGCCGCGAGCGGGGCGTCGCGGGCGAAATCGAGCCGCCAGTACTCGGGGTGATGGAGGTCGGCGAAGCCGCCGTCGATCAGCGCCCGGACGAAGTTGAGGGTGAGCGCCGCGCGCTCGTAGCCGCGCAGGAGGAGCTGCGGATCGGGCCGCCGGCTCTCGGGCGAGAACTCGGGGTGGTTGACGATGTCGCCCCGGTAGGCGGGCAGCACCTGTCCGTCCCGCTCCTCGGCCGGCTGCGAGCGCGGCTTGGCGTACTGCCCCACGAACCGCCCCACCCGGATCACCCGCCGCTTGCTGCCGTGGACGAGCACGAGGCTCATCTGCAGGAGGATCTTCAGCTTCGCGGCGATCGTCGCGGAGGTGCAGTCGGCGAAGCTCTCGGCGCAGTCGCCTCCCTGGAGGAGGAAGCGCTGCCCCGCCGCCGCCTCGGCGAGCTGCCCCTTGAGCAGCTCGACCTCCCAGGAGGTGACGAGCGGCGGCAGCCGCGCCAGCTCGGCGACCGCCGCCGCGAGCGCCGCCGGATCGTCGTACTCGGGCTGCTGCGCGGCCGGGCGGCGCCGCCAGGAATCAGGTGCCCAATCCGCGGCGAGCCGCCCTCCCCGGCGGGGGTCGCGGTGGGAGAACGGGCTCATGAGAGCGGGTCGTAGAGCGGGAACCGCGCCGTGAGCGCCACCACCCGCTCCCTGACCCCCGCGAGCGCCGCCGCGTCCTCCGGGGCGGCGAGCGCCGCCGCGATCAAGTCCCCGACCTCGTCCATCGCCGCCTCGTCCATCCCGCGGGTGGTCAGCGCCGGCGTGCCGAGCCGGATGCCCGAGGCGACGAGCGGCGGGTTGGCGTCGAACGGGATCGTGTTCTTGTTCGCCGTGATCCCCGCCTCGTCGAGCGCCTTCTCGGCGAGCTTGCCGGTCAGCCCCCGGGCCGCCACGTCGACGAGGAAGAGGTGGTTGTCGGTGCCGCCCGAGACGATCCGGAAGCCGTGGCCCGCGAGCCGCTCGGCGAGCCGCCGGGCGTTGGCCACCACCTGCTTCTGATACGCCCTGAACTCGCCGGAGAGGGCCTCGCCGAGCGCCACCGCCTTGGCCGCGATGATGTGCATGAGCGGCCCGCCCTGGATGCCGGGGAAGACGGCGCGGTCGATCTCCTTGGCGTGCTTCTCGCGGCAGAGGACGAGCCCGCCGCGCGGGCCGCGCAGCGTCTTGTGGGTCGTCGTCGTGACGAAGTCGCAGTGGGGCACCGGCGAGGGGTGGAGCCCGGTGGCGACGAGCCCGGCGATGTGAGCCATGTCGGCCATCAGGAGCGCTCCGACCTCGTCGGCCACGGCGCGGAAGGCGGCGAAGTCGATCTGCCGGCTGTAGGCGGAGGCGCCGCAGACGATCAGCTTCGGCCGGTGTTCGCGGGCGAGCCGCGCCACCTCGTCGAAGTCGATCCGCTCCCGTTCCCGGTCGACGCCGTAGGCGACGACGGGGAAGTCGCGCCCCGAATAGGAGAGCCGGTGGCCGTGGGTGAGGTGGCCGCCGCAGGAGAGATCCATCCCCATGAGCGTGTCGCCCGGGCGCAGGAAGGCGAAGTAGACCGCCATGTTCGCGCTGGTGCCGGAGTGAGGCTGCACGTTGACGTGCTCGGCCCCGAAGAGCTCCTTGGCGCGCGCGATGGCGAGCCGCTCGACCTCGTCGACGTGCTCGCAGCCGCCGTAGTAGCGCCGCCCGGGATACCCCTCGGCGTACTTGTTCGTGAGCACGCTGCCGGCCGCCTCCATCACCGCGCGGCTGACGAAGTTCTCCGAGGCGATCAGCTCCAGGCCGTCGTTCTGGCGTCCGCGCTCCCGGCCGATCGCGGCCGCGACTTCCGGGTCACTCGCTTCGAGGGTCAGGTAACTCGGCATCTTCAGTCTCTCCCGGCCGGGCGTTCGAGGGCGCCGATCTTCTCGATCCGGCGCGCGTGCCGGCCTGCTTCGTAGGGGGTGTCGAGGAACGCCTCGACGAGCGCCTCGGCGAGACCCCGACCAACCACCCGGGCGCCGAGGGTGAGCACGTTCGCGTCGTTGTGGGCGCGGGCGAGCCGGGCCACGAAGAGCTCGTGGCAGTGGGCGGCCCGCACCCCGGGGAGCTTGTTCGCGGCGATCGCCATCCCGACCCCGCTGCCGCAGACGAGGATGCCGAAATCGGCCTCGCCGGCGCTCACCAGCGCCGCCACCGCGGCCGCCTGATCCGGGTAGTCGACCGATTCCGGGCCGTGGACCCCGCAGTCGAGCCCCGCCACCCCGCGCGTGGCGAGCCAGGTGAGGAGATGGTCCTTCAGCTCGAAGCCGGCGTGGTCCGCGCCGAGTGCGACGCGCATCGCCGCGGCGCTCCTCAGCCTTCGGCGGGGGGCTCTGGCGGGGCTTCGGCCTCGCTCTTCGCCGGCCGCTTGGCGGGCGCCTTCTTCTCGCCCGCCTCGGCCGCGGTGGCCTTCTTCGCCGTCTTGCGCGCCGCCGGCTTCTTCTCGGCGGCGGCCGCGCCGTCCTTGCCGCGGGCGACCGCCGCCCGTTCCTTGAGGCGCTCCTCGCGCCGCTTGCGCCGGCGCCGCAGCGCTCGATCTCGCTCCCGCATCGTCTCTTTCTCCTTGGCCGACCGGCACTCCGACGCCGCGGCCGGCCCTCGACTCTATCGCCCGGCGAGGGCATCCGCCAACCCGAACCGCCCCCGGACCGGTGCCGTCGGCGCGGGCCGGGCGCGCCCGCCTAGAGCGGCAGGTTGCCGTGCTTCTTGGGCGGGGTGGAGGCCCGCTTGCTCTCGAGCTGGCGGAGAGCGCGGATGATCTGCCCGCGGGTGGTGCGCGGCGGGATCACGGCGTCGACGAACCCCCGCTCGGCGGCGATGTAGGGGTTGGAGAACTTCGCGCGGTACTCGGCGACCTTCTCGGCCCGCAGCGCCGCGGCGCCGTCGCCGGCGGCGTCGAGCTCCCGCTTGTAGAGGATGTTGACCGCCCCTTCCGGCCCCATCACCGCGATCTCGGCGGTCGGATAGGCGAGGTTCACGTCGGTGCGGATGTGCTTGGAGGCCATCACGCAGTACGCCCCGCCGTACGCCTTGCGGGTGATGATCGTGATCTTCGGCACCGTCGCCTCGGCGAAGGCGTAGAGGAGCTTGGCGCCGTGCTTGATGATCCCGCCGAACTCCTGCTGGGTTCCGGGCAGGAAGCCGGGGACGTCCTCGAAGACGACCAGCGGGAGGTTGAAGGCGTCGCAGAAGCGCACGAAGCGGGCCCCCTTGAGCGAGGCATCGATGTCGAGCACCCCGGCGAGGTAGGCGGGCTGGTTGGCGACGATCCCGACCGCCCGCCCGCCGAAGCGGGCGAAGCCGACCACGAGGTTGCGGGCGTAGGCGGCGTGCACCTCGAGGAAGCGGCCGTCGTCGATCACCCCGCCGATGAGCTTCTTGATGTCGTACGGGCGGTTCGGGTCGGCGGGCACGACCTCGTCGAGCCAGGCCTCCTCCCGCTCCGGGGGGTCGTTCTCCGGGCCCGGCGGCGGATCCCCGAGGTTGTTGCTCGGCAGATAGGAGAGCAGGTCGCGGATCCCGGCGAGGCAGGCGGCGTCGTTGGCGACCGTGAAGTGGCAGACCCCGCTCTTCGTGGCATGGGTGGCGGCGCCGCCGAGCTCCTCCTTGGTCACCTCCTCGTGGGTGACGGTCCGGATCACCTCGGGGCCGGTGACGAACATGTAGCTCGTCCCCTCGACCATGAAGACGAAGTCGGTGATCGCCGGCGAGTAGACCGCGCCGCCGGCGCAGGGGCCCATGATCGCGCTGATCTGCGGCACCACCCCGGAGGTGAGGGTGTTGCGCAGGAAGATGTCGGCGTAGCCGGCGAGCGACATCACCCCCTCCTGGATCCGGGCGCCGCCCGAGTCGTTCAGGCCGATGATCGGGGCGCCGTTGGCCACCGCGAGATCCATCACCTTGCAGATCTTCCGGGCGTTGGTCTCCGAGAGCGAGCCGCCGAAGATGGTGAAGTCCTGGGCGAAGAGGTAGACGAGACGGCCATCGATCGTGCCGTAGCCGCAGACGACCCCGTCCCCGGGAAACTGCTGCTTCTCCATGCCGAAGTCGGTACAGCGATGGGTGACGAGAGCGTCGATCTCGACGAACGAGCCGGGATCGAGGAGCAGCTCGACCCGCTCCCGCGCGGTGAGCTTGCCCGCCTCGTGCTGGCGGCGGATCCGCTCCTCCCCGCCGCCCTCGGCGACGCGGTCGAGCCGCTGCTGGAGATCGCTGAGTCCGGGCTGATCGCTCATCGGGGAGGCTCCTCGTCGGTTCCCGCTATCCTCAGGGGGGCGGCCCCCCGAAGGCAAGGGCCGGGGCGGGCGGAGGCTTCCTCCCGGCCGGGCGCCCTGTTATGCTTCCGCTCTTGGAGGCGGCGGGTGCCGCCTTCCGTTGTCTCCCTTGCCGCCATGGCTGCGGTCACGATCCGTGGCGGCGGATGCTGGCTTCTGCGATGCCCTCTCGTCCGGACCGGCGCGCTCCCTGGCTGCGCCTGGCCAACGCCGGGTTCGAGCTGGCGGCGGCGATCGGCGGCTTCGCCCTCCTCGGCTGGTGGGTGGACCGCCAGCGGGGCTCGCAACCCTGGGGGGTGCTCATCGGCGCCCTGCTCGGGCTCGTGGGGGGGCTGTACAACCTGATCAAGGCCTCGCTGCGCGCGGCACACGAGGCAGAGCAGGAGGAGAAAGACCGCGAATGATGGCCAGTTCGCTCCTGACCCCCCGGTGCTACGCCCGGCTGCTCGCCCTGCTCGGCGGCACCGCGGTGCTGCTGGCGGCCCTCGGCCTGCTGCCTACCGTCCGCCTGGCGGGGCGGCCGGGCGTCGCCGCGATGGCGACCGGGATCGGGGTGAGCCTCTTCGCGACCGGGGTCGGCGTGCTGCCGCTCGTGGTGCGGTGGCGTCACGGCGCCCGGACCTCGGCCCTGCTCGCGACGATGGTGCTGCGGTTCCTCCTCGTCGGGATCCTCACTCTCGTCCTCGTGCTCTCCGGCCTCCTGCCGAAGGCCCCCGTCCTGATCTGGATCGCCCTGAGCTACCTCGTCATGCTCGCCGCCGAGGCGACGTACACCGCCCGGCAGCTGACCGTTGCCGGGAAGCCGGGAGGTTGACCCCGTGGCCGACGGCAACCCGCTCTCCCACGTCGTTCCGCACCCGATCCGGCAGCTGCCGGTCGAACCGGGGCTGCTCACGCCGGAAGGCAAGCTCACGCTCCTCTCCGACCAGATCGTGATGCTGATCGTCGCCGGGCTCCTGCTGATGCTCTTCGTCCCCCGCTGGGTGCGTCACCGCCGGGGGCCCGGGCAGATCGACTCCATGGTGCCGACCGGACCGGCGAACTTCTTCGAGGCGATCTGCCAGTACCTGCGCACGCAGGTCGTCGCGCCCGCCCTCGGGCCGTACACCGACCGGTTCATCAAGTACCTCTGGAGCGCCTTCTTCTTCGTGCTGACCGTCAACCTCCTCGGGCTGCTGCCGATCGGGCCGGTCAGCAATCTCGTCACGAAGATCCACCTCGGCGGCACCGCCACCGGCAACATCTGGGTCACCGCCACCCTCGCGCTGTCGACCATGGCGATGATGGTCGTCAACGGCCTGCGCCTCGGCGGGCGCCACTATCTGGCGCACTTCTGCCCCGGGCCGCTCTGGCTCGCGCCGCTGCTCGTGCCGGTGGAGCTCCTCGGCCTCGCAGCCAAGATCTTCGCCCTCGCCATCCGTCTCTTCGCCAACATGATGGCCGGGCACATCCTGCTCGCCGTGCTCCTCGGCTTCATCCTCTCGGCCGGCGCCGCGTACGGCGCCTGGGGCGCGCTCGGGGTGGGCGTGCCGGTCGTCCTGGGCAGCGTGGCGATCTCCATGCTCGAGATCTTCGTCGCCTTCCTGCAGGCGTTCATCTTCACCTTCCTCTCCTCGCTCTTCCTCGGCATGTCGGTGGTCTTCCATCACGACCACGAGACCGGCCCGGCGGCGGAGGGGGCCCATTGAGAGATCCGAATCTCGCCATGCCCGAACCGGCGCGGGGCCCACGGGCCGTGAGGCACGACAGCGATGGCGAACGTGATGACGGCGGCCGGCCCCGCCCGGCCGCGCAGCAAGACAATCGACGGTAAGGAGAGCACATGAACCGCAAGACCGTGTCCAGAGTGGCGCTGACCATGATCCTGTTCGGGGGCTTCCTGCTGTTCGCCCCCGCGGCGTTCGCGGCCGACGGCTGGGGCCCGATTCTCACCGACGACGGCGCCCGGAAGCTCGGCGGCGCGATCGGCGCGGCGCTGATCATCATCGGCGGCGCCAGCGGCATCGCGCGGGTCGGCAGCGCCGCGGTGGAGGCGATGGCCCGGCAGCCCGAGGTCGCCGGCGAGATCAACACCGCGATGATCATCACCGCCGCGATGATCGAGGGCGCGACCCTCTTCGCGGTCGTCGTCGGGCTCCTGGCAGTCCTCTGATCCCCCCACGCCCGCGTCCCTCCCGCGCGCGGGGGGGACGCGGGATCTTCCGCGAGGCTCGAGGCATGAGACCGACTACCCTTTCGCTCGCCGCCGCCCTGCTGCTCGCCGCGCCGCTCGTCGCGGCCGAGGAGGGCGGGAGCAATCCGTTCGCCGGGGACGTGGGCAACGCCATCTGGACCCTGGTGATCTTCCTGCTCGTCGTCCTGGTCCTCGGCAAGTACGCCTGGGGGCCGCTGCTGCGCGGCCTGCAGGCCCGCGAGGAGTTCATCCGCAGCTCGCTCGAGCAGGCCCGCCAGGACCGCGAGAGCGCCGAGGCCCGGCTCGCCGAGTACGAGAAGCGCCTCGCGGCGGCCGGCAGCGAAGCGGCGGAGATCGTCGAGAAGGCGCGGCGCGACGGCGAGAGCCTGCGGCGCCAGCTCCAGGAGGAGGCGCAGACCGAGGCGCGCCAGACCCTCGAGCGGGCCCGGCGCGAGGTGGCGCTGGCCACCGAGACCGCCAAGCGGGAGATCCACGACTACGCGGGACAGCTCGCGGTGGCGGTCGCCGAGCGCATCCTCGGCCGCGAGATCGCGGCCGCCGACCACGCGCGGCTGATCGCCGACTCGATCGCCGCCATCGACCGGAGCGAGAACTGACGTGCCCGGCGAAGACCAGCAGAGCGCGATCGCCAGGGTCTACGGGGAGGCCCTCCTCCGGCTCTCGGAGGCCCGCGGCGAGTCCGAGCTGCTGCTCGCCGAGCTCCAGGAGCTCGCCCGTTTCGGCCGCGAGCGGCCCGAGCTCGCCGAGGCGCTCTTCTCGCCGCTTTCCGACCCGGACCGGCGGCGGGAGGCGATCGAGCGGATCTTCCGGAACCGGGCGAGCGACCTGTTCGTCGACACCCTCCAGGTGCTCAACGCGCGCGGCCGCCTCGCCCTCTTCCCGGCGATCGTCGAGGCGTACCGGAAGCTCCTCCAGGAGGAGCGTCACATCCTCGACGTCCACGTCGCGAGCGCCGTTCCGCTCACCGACGCCCAGCGCGCCGAGATCTCCGCGCTCACCGAACGGCTCACCGGCAACCGGGCGCACCTGCTCGAGCGGGTCGAGCCCGGGCTGCTCGGCGGCCTCGTGGTGCGGGCACACGACCGGAAGTTCGACACCAGCCTCCGGAGCAAGCTCGATCGCCTTCGCGACCAGCTCTCCCAACGCACGTCCCAAGAGATCATCCTGGCCCGTGGCCGGGCGTCCTGAGGTAAAGGCATGAGATTCAGAGTCGACGAGATCAGCTCGGTCATCGCGCAGGAGATCGCCACCTTCCGCTCCGAGCTCGACCTGCGCGAGGTGGGCCGGGTGCTGGAGGTCGGTGACGGCATCGCCCGCGTTTACGGCCTGTCGAACGCGATGGCCGGCGAACGCCTGGAGTTCGCCAACGGCGCCTCGGGGCAGGTCTTCAACCTCGAGGAGAGCTCGGTCGGCGTCGTCATCCTCGGCGACTACCTCGAGATCAAGGAGGGCGACGAGGTCCGCCGCACCGGCGAGCTGCTCTCGGTGCCCTGCGGCGAGGCGCTCGTCGGCCGGGTCGTCGATCCGCTCGGCCGCCCGCTCGACGGCCGCGGGGTGATCGAGACGCCCCACCGCTGGCCGCTCGAGTGGAAGGCGCCCGGCATCGCCCAGCGCCAGCCGGTCAACGAGCCGCTCCAGACCGGCATCAAGGCGATCGACGCGATGATCCCGATCGGCCGCGGCCAGCGCGAGCTGATCATCGGCGACCGGCGTACCGGCAAGACGGCGATCGCCATCGACACCATCATCAACCAGCGCGGCGGCGACGTCGTCTGCATCTACGTCGCCATCGGCCAGAAGGAGTCGACGGTCGTCGGCCTCGTCGAGAAGCTGCGCGAGATGGGGGCGATGGACTACACGATCGTGGTCTCGGCCGCGGCCTCCGACCCCGCCCCGCTGCAGTACATCGCCCCCTACGCCGGGGCCGCGATGGCCGAGTACTTCATGTACCGGGAGGGGCGGGCCACGCTCTGCATCTACGACGACCTGACCAAGCAGGCCGCCGCCTACCGGCAGCTCTCGCTCCTGCTGCGCCGTCCGCCCGGCCGCGAGGCGTATCCGGGCGACGTCTTCTACCTCCACTCCCGGCTCCTCGAGCGGTCGGTCAAGCTCCGCGACGAGTACGGCGTGGTGCCGGTCGCGGCTCCGGCCGACAGCCGCGATCGCACCCTCGCCCTCGTCCACCCCGAGGGCCTCGAGGCGCCGGCCGAGGTGCGGCCCGACGCCGCCGACGGCCTCTACCACCGTCCGCAGGGGCGCGAGCGGGCCGAGGCGTTCCGGGCCTCGCTCGCCGAGCCGGACGCCTACCGCGTCCACCGCTTCCCCGACAGCGGCGGCTCGATGACCGCGCTGCCGATCATCGAGACCCTCGAAGGCGAGGTCTCGGCCTACATTCCGACCAACGTCATCTCGATCACCGACGGCCAGATCTACCTCGAGCCCGACCTCTTCTTCGCCGGGGTCCGCCCCGCGATCAACGTCGGCATCTCGGTCTCGCGCGTCGGCGGCAACGCGCAGCGCAAGGCGATGAAGAAGGTCGCCGGCTCGCTGCGCCTCGACCTCGCCGCCTTCCGCGCGCTCGAGGCCTTCTCGCAGCTCGGCACCGACGTCGACGCCGCCACCCAGCGCCAGCTCGATCGCGGCCGGCGGATGGTCGAGCTGCTCAAGCAGCCCCTCTATCAGCCGTACGACGTCTACGAGCAGGTGATCTCGATCTTCCTCGCCGGCCAGGGCGTGCTCGACGACCTGCCGGTGGCCCGCGTCCTCCCGTTCGAAGCTGCGCTGCTGAAGCAGTTCCACGACCACCATCCGGAGCTGCTCGAGGAGCTGCGAAACCGGCAGGAGCTCGGCTCCGAGCTCGGCGAGCGGATCCAGAAGGCCGCGCACGAGTTCAAGGCGCAGTGGCTGCGCACCGAGGGCGCCTGAGCGCCGGCCGCGCCGACGGGAGGAGGTGAGAGCCGATGGCCAACCGCCGCGTGCTGGTCAAGCGCCGCAAGGCGATCCAGAACATCCGCAAGATCACGCGCACGATGCAGCTGATCGCCACCGCGCGCTTCCAGGCCGCCTTCGGCCGTGCGACCGCCTCCCGGCCGTACGTGGAGCGGCTCGCCGAGCTCGTCGCCGAGCTCTCCCGGGGCACCGGCGAGGCCTCGCACCCGCTGCTCGCCACCCCCGCCGGCGACGCCCCGGTGGCCGTCCTGGTCCTCACCAGCAACCGGGGTCTGTGCGGCGGCTACAACGCCCACGTCCTGCGCACCGCGACGGCGCGGCTCGACGAGCTCGCCGCGGCCGGCACGCCGACCGAGCTGCACGTCTTCGGCAAGAAGGGGATCGGCTACTTCCGCTTCCAGCGCCGGCCGATGCGCGCCCAGCACGGCGATCTCGGCGACACCCCCCGCTACGAGGAGGTCGAGCCGTTCGCCACCGAGCTGATGCGGCGCTTCCTCGCCGGCGAGATCTCGGCCGTCGAGGTCGTCCACATGCGCTTCCACTCCGCCGGCCTCCAGCGGCCGGAGCAGGTGCCGCTCCTGCCGCTGCGCCCCCCCGCCACGGCGGCGGCGGGCGAAGGGGTGGAGTACGAGCTGCGCCCCGGCGCCCGGGAGCTGCTCGACGAGCTGCTCCCGGCGACGGTGCGCATCCGCCTCTTCCAGGCCTTCCAGGAGGCCGCCATCTCCGAGCAGAGCGCCCGGATGGTGGCGATGAAGGCGGCCACCGACGCGGCCGAGGAGATGATCCGCACGATCACCCGCCAGTACAACCGCGCCCGCCAGACCCACATCACCATGGAGCTGCTCGACATCATCGGCGGCGCCAACGCCCTCTCCTGACCGGCGAGCGCCCAGGTACCGTGGCAATCCGAGCGAATCCGAACGACGAGAGAAGAGCAATGGAACAGGCCCAGACCGGCACGATCACCCAGATCATCGGTTCGACCCTCGACGCGCAGTTCCCCGAAGAGAATCTGCCGGCGATCTACAACGCGCTGCGTGTCGAGGTCGAGCGCACGGTGCTCGGCGAGACCGAGCGCGAGGTCCTCTGGTGCGAGGTTGCCCAGCACCTCGGCGGCGGCCGCGTCCGCGCCGTCGCGCTCGGTTCGACCGACGGCCTGCGCCGCGGCCAGGAGATCGTCGACACCGGCGCCCCGGTCTCGGTGCCGGTGGGCCCGGAGACGCTCGGCCGGGTCTTCAACCTCGTGGGCGAGCCGATCGACGACCGCGGGCCGGTCACCGTGACCGAGCGGCGCTCGATCCACCGCCTGCCCCCGAGCCTGCCCGAGCTCTCGACGAAGACCGAGCTGTTCGAGACCGGGATCAAGGTCATCGACCTGCTCTGCCCGCTGGTGCGCGGCGGCAAGGCCGGCCTCTTCGGCGGCGCCGGCGTCGGCAAGACGGTCATCATCCAGGAGCTGATCGCCCGGCTCGCCCGCTTCCACTCCGGCTACAGCTGCTTCGCCGGCGTCGGCGAGCGGACCCGCGAGGGGAACGACCTCTGGCTCGAGATGCAGGAGGCGAAGATCGGCGACACCGGCAAGTCGGTCATCGACCAGACCGTGATGGTCTTCGGCCAGATGAACGAGCCGCCCGGCGCCCGGCTGCGGGTGGCGCTCTCGGCGCTCACGATGGCCGAGCACTTCCGCGACCAGACCGGCGCCGACACGCTCCTCTTCATCGACAACATCTTCCGCTTCACGCAGGCCGGCTCGGAGGTCTCGGCGCTGCTCGGCCGGATGCCCTCGGCGGTCGGCTACCAGCCCACCCTCGCCACCGAGATGGGCGAGCTGCAGGAGCGGATCACCTCGACCTCGCGCGGCGCGGTGACCTCGATCCAGGCGATCTACGTCCCCGCCGACGACTACACCGACCCCGCGCCGGCCAACGCCTTCACCCACCTCGACTCGACGGTGAACCTCGAGCGCTCGATCTCGGAGAAGGGGATCTACCCGGCGGTCGACCCGCTCGCCTCCTCGAGCCGGATCGTGGCGCCCGAGTACGTGGGCGAGCGCCACTACCGGGTGGCGCGCCGGGTGCAGCAGATCCTCCAGCGGTACAAGGACCTGCAGGACATCATCGCCATCCTCGGGGTCGACGAGCTCTCCGAGGAGGACAAGATGATCGTGCGGCGGGCCCGCAAGATCGAGCGGTTCCTCTCCCAGCCGTTCTTCGTCGCCGAGCAGTTCACCGGCTTCCCGGGGATCTACTGCAAGCGCGACGACACGATCCGCTCGTTCGAGGAGCTCTGCGACGGCAAGTGGGACCACCTCCCCGACCAGGCGTTCATGTACGTCGGCGCGATCGAAGAGGCCGCCGCGCGCGCCGAGAAGATGGGCTGAGGGCGCGACGATGGCCGCCGACGCCGCGAGCTTCCTGCTCGAAGTCGTCACCCCGGAGCGGGTGGTCCTCTCCCGACCGGCGACCTTCGTCGCCTTCCCCGCCTTCGACGGGGAGATGGGCGTGCTCCCGCACCGCGCCCCGCTCGTCGCCAAGCTCGGCATCGGAATCGTGCGCGCCGAGGGGCCGGACGGCACCCAGCGCCTCTTCGTCGACGGCGGCTTCGCCACGATGCAGGGCGAGACGCTCCGCCTGCTCACCGAGGAGGCGCGGCTGCCCGAAGCGATCGACCCCGAAACCGTGGAGCGCGAGCTCGCCGCGGTACGCTCCCGGCGTCTCGACGACGACCAGGCGTTCGCCCGCCAGCAGCGGGCCCTCGCCCGGGTGCGGGCGCTGCGCGCGCTCCTGAACCGGGAGTAGTGCCGGGGTGGGCGGCGCGAACCGGAGCCCCGGCCGGTGAGCGAACCCCACGACGACGGTTCGGAGTACCGGCCGCTCTTCGGGACCGAGCCGTCCCCGGAGAGCGTGGCCGCCTTCGCGCGGGTGCGGAGGGAGTTCCAGGCTGCCGGCAGCCGCTACCTCGTCTCTCCCCTCCCCTGGCTCGGCTGGGCGGCAATCCTGCCCGCGCTCGCCCTCTCCACCCCGGCGATCGCCCACCGGTTCGGGCCGCGGGGAGTCCTCCTCCTCTGGTCGCTGGGAGTCCTCGCCGGCGGCGGCATCGAGCTCGCCGCCCTCGCGCGCGCCGGCGTCCTCGCCCGCGCCGGCCCGCTCGCCTCCTGGGTGCTGCGCGGCCAGGGGAACCTCTCCTTCGTCGGGGCCGTCCTCTCCGCCCTCCTCCTCTGGCTCGACACGCCCGGGGCGCTGCCCGGGCTCTGGCTGCTCCTCTCCGGCCACAGCCTCGTCCTGCTCGGCGGCCTGAGCTTCCCGGCGCTGCGCCGGGCCGGCATCCTCTGCCAGCTCGGCGGCGCGGCGGCGCTCTGGCCGGGAGCCCCGGCGCTGCCCATCTTCGCGGCCGCCACCGCCGCGGCGAACCTCTCGCTCGCCGGGGCGATCTGGCTGCGGCGGGAAACGGAAGCGGATTAGGCGGGCTGCGGCGCGTCGGCGGGAAGCGGGGCGGCGCGGAGCGTGTGCGAGCCGCTCAGCCAGTCGACAAACGAGCGGCCGCCCAGGGCGCCGAGCGCGGGCAGGCCGAGCAGCGCGCAGGAGAGCAGGCCGCCGAGCCAGCGCCGGGCGGTCTGGCCGAAGGCGAGCGGGCCGTCGTCGAGGTTGCGTGCCACGATCCCCGCCCAGACCATCCCCGGCGTCTGCCCCCAGAAGGCGAGCGGGATCACCGAGTAGAGGAACGAGAAGGCGAGCAGGAAGGCGAGATAGGCCGGCCAGTCGGCCACCCGCAGCGTCGCGCCCAGCCGCTCGACCCCGAGCAGCTGCACGGCGACCACGGCGGCGAGCACCAGGAGGTTCCCACCCGCGGCCTTGGCGCGGGCGGCGAGCGGGGCGGCGGGCAGCTCGGCCGGCGGCGGCAGGAGCTGCGGCCGCTCCACCGGCCGCGGCGCGGGGGCCGGAGCCGCGGCGGCGGGTGCCCCGGGGCTCGCCGGCGGTTCGTCCGCGGGGAAGAGGGGGAGGCTTCCGGACGGCTCCCCGCTCCGCGCCGGACGGCGCGGCGCCGGCCGGGGGGGTGGCGACTCACGCTCCGGCTCGTCGAGCGGGCGAAGCGGCAGATCGAAGAGGCCGGGCTCGTCCGGGGCGGGGTGGCTCATCGCTGGGGGGCGTACTTGACGAAGATCCGGAAGAGGAGGTCTTCGTTGCGCTCCTGGTAGGTGCGCGCGAAGCGGGCGAAGCGCTGGAGCTCCTCGTCCCGGGGATCGATCGCGAGCCCCTCCTCGAACTTCCCGGCGGCCGCGGCGGGCTCGCTGCGCAGGAGATCGCGCAGCCCGAGGTTGAAGTAGGCGTCGACCATCAGACGGTCGATCTCCGGGCTGCGGCCGCTCTCCTCCCGGCGCCGCCAGAGGTTGTTGAGCAGCAGCTCCCACTCCTCGTGCCGCCGCAGGTCGAGCTCGGCGGCGAGCGGTTCGAGCTCCAGCGTGAGGGTGGCGAGCGTGGTCGCCGCCTCGCCGTCGAGAGCGGCGATCTTGGCGGCCTGCTCGAAAGAGAAGAGCGCCCGGACCCGTTCGCCGCTCGCGAGCTCGCGGCCGGCGCGATCGAGCCACTGCTGCCGCCGGGCGAGCTGCTCCGGGCTCGGGCCGTCGCCGTTGACCGGCGCCGCCGGGGTGGGCGCCAGGGCCTCCCACTGCTGGATCAGCGACTGGGCCTCGGCGTAATGCTCGCTCGATTCGGGAACCTTCCGCAGCAGCGCGATCGCGCTCGGGATGCGCCCCTCGCTGTACGCCTTGCGCGCCTTGGCGATCGGATCGCTCGCGCCCGGCTGCATCTGGCCGGCCGCCGGCGGCGGCTGGGAGTTCGGGAAGAGGCGATCCCAGCTCTGCCAGAGCCAGAGGCCGCCGGCGACGAGCAGCAGCAGCACGCCGCCGCCGATGAACGCGAAGAGGTTCCTGCCGGAGCGCCCGGCACGCCGCGCGGGCGCGAGCTCGTCGAAGGCGGGAGGCGCCACGGTCCGCGGCGGGGCGATCGGCTCGCTCTCCGGGATGTCGGGCGGGGTGAAGATCTCGTGCGCGGAGTGCGATTCGGGGCCGGCCTCCGACGGCACGACGGAGATCAGCCCGGGAGCCGCCGCGGGCGCCGCGCCGTCCTCGTCCGCATCGAGCAGCGAGAGGTACTCCCGGGCCGCGTAGAAGCCGGGCTGAGCGGCCAGGACCCGTTCGAAGCCCTCGCGGGCCTCGGCGGCCTCGCCGGCCTCGTACTTCATCACCGCCTCGTGGAAGATCTCCTCGAGCTGCCGCTCGACTTCGGCCTTCCGCTGGCGGGCGAGATCGACGAGGCGCGACGCCTCGCGGTGGTCGATGTCGACGAGGAAGATCCGCGACCAGGAGTCGATCGCTTCCTGATACTCCCCCCGGTCGAACGCCGCCTGCCCTTCGCGCAGGAGGTCGTCGATCCGCGCGTCCCCGCCGGTTTCGAGCGCGCCGGAGGCGGCGATCGGCGCGAGCGGAGCGCTCTCGAACGCCGGGCTCCCGAGCTCCAGCTCGTCGTCGATCAGGAAGCCGGCTGCCGGCTCCGGCGCGGGCGGCGCCGCGATGAGCTGGGCGATCTTGGCCAGCTCCGGGTGCTCCGGGTCGAGCGTCCGCGCCTTGGCGAGCGCGCGCTCGGCCTCCTCCCGCCGCCCGGCCGCCGCGGCGGCGCGCGCCTGCTCGAAGAACGGCTGCAGATACGGCTCCGCCTCCAGCCGCTCCTGGGCGACGGCGACGAGCCGCTGCAGCTCGGGGTCGGCCTCCACCTGCGTCCGGTTCGACGCGGCGAGCGCGAGCAGCTGCTCGAACTCGCGGGCCGCCAGCAGCTCGGCGAGCTTCGGCGCGAGCGGCGGCGGCGGGGCGCCCGGGCTCAGCTCGGCGGCGAGCTCGGAGACATCCACCGGACCGTCGGCGAGCGCGAGCAGATCCGCGAGCTTGCGGGCGAGGTGGAACTCCGGGTCGAGCCCGAGCACGAAGTCGCAGCCGAGCTGCGCCTCGCGCAGGCTCCCCTTGGCGGCGAGGTCGAGGCTCTGCCGGAAGGTGCCCGCGACCCGCTGCTGGATCTCGGGCGGAAGGGAACTGTTGCCTGGGTAGTTCGGCTCTGCCATCGATGATCGGCCGGAAGTTCCGGGAAATCCTAGCAGACCCCCGGCAGGGTCACAACCGCGCCTCCTCGCGTTCGCGCAGACCGGCGAGGAGCCGGAGCGGCAGCTGTCCGAAGCTGCCCGACGACATCGCCACGATCACGTCCCCGGCCTGCGCCTCGCGGGCGATCGTCGCCTCGATCTCCTCGAGGCTGTCGCACGCCCGGCAGGGGTGCCCCGCGGCGCTCAGCTCGGCGGCGAGCGCCGGCAGATCGAGCAGCTCTTCGGCCGTGAGCCGCTGCCGGTGGAAGACCGGCGCGAGCAGGATCCGGTCGGCCTGCCGGAACGCCTCCCGGTAGGCGGCGTGCTGGAAGGCGCGCCCCGCCGAGAGGCTCCGCGGCTCGTAGAGCGCCCAGAGCCGCCGCCCGGGGAAGCGCGTGCGCAGCCCCGCGAGCGTGGTGCCGACCGCCGTCGGGTGGTGCGCGAAGTCGTCCAGGACGGCGATCCCCGCCGCCTCGCCGACGAGCTCCTGGCGGCGGCGCACGCCGGGGAAGCGGGCGAACGCGGCGGCGAGGGCGGCTGGGGAGATCCCATCCCCCCGGGCCGCGGCCCAGACGCCGAGCGCGTTGCGCACGTTGTGCTCGCCCCAGAGCGGCAGCCGGAGCTCGACCTCGCCGGCCTCCGGGTCGACGAGACGCAGCCGCAGCCCTTCCGGCCCCGGCTCCGGAGGGGCGGCGAGCGGGTAGTCGGCGCCGGGCGCGAGCCCGTAGGTGACGACCCGGGCCGCGGCAGCCGGCAGGAGCGCGCGCACCTCCGGATCGTCCGCGCAGGCGACCACCCGGCCGCTCGCCGGCACGAGCGCGAGGAGCGCGGCGAACGCGGCCCGCAGGCTCGCGAGATCCGGGTAGAGGTCGGTGTGGTCGAGCTCGAGGCTCGTGAAGATCACCGTCTCGGGGCGGTAGTGGAGGAACTTCGGACCGCGGTCGAAGTAGGCGGCGTTGTACTCGTCCCCCTCGATGAGGAAACGCGGCCCCGAGCCGCGCGCGAAGCTCGCCGGCAGCCCGAGCGGCAGGCCGCCCACGAGATAGCCCGGAGCCTGGCCGCAGTCGGTCCAGACCCAGGCGGCCAGCGCCGTGGTGGTCGTCTTGCCGTGGGTCCCCGCCACCACCAGCGGCTGCCGGTCGGCGAGGAAGAAGCGGGCGAGCGCCTCGGGCATCGAAAGGCGCGGCAGGCCGAGCGCCTCGAGGGCGACCGCCTCCGGGTTCGTGCGCGGCACGGCGTTGCCGACCACCACGAGATCGGGCGCCGGGTCGAGATGGGCCGCCGCGTACCCCTCGAAGGGAACGATCCCGGCCGCGGCGAGCAGCGTGCTCATCGGCGGGTAGAGCGGCCCGTCCGAGCCGGTGACGCGATGGCCTTCGGCTTGCAACAGGCAGGCGAGAGGCGCCATCCCGGTACCCCCGATGGCGATCAGGTGGATGTGCATGGCAGGATCCCTCCGGCTGGAGGCGAGCCGTTCCTGCAGATCCCCCGCCCCAGGCCAGAGGCGTCCGGCCGCGCTGACCAGCCGGAACGCCGGGAGGAGAGAATCCGATGTCGAACCGCACTCGCCCCGTCATTTTGACGCTGCTTGCCCTCGTGGCCGCTGCCCGGTTGGCCGCGGCCGCCGGCGCGGCCCCGAAGGTCGTGATCCCGGCGCCGGTCTGGAACGCCGGTCACGTCGCCCGGGGCGAGCGCCTCGCCACCGACTTCGTCATCCGCAACGAAGGGGACGCCGTGCTCGAGCTGCTCGAGGTGAAGCCCGCCTGCGGCTGCACGGTCGCCAGCTTCGACGCGAAGATCGCTCCCGGCGGCGAGGGCAAGGTGCACGCCGAGCTCGACACCACCGGCTTCCTCGGCGCGATCGCCAAGGGGATCACGGTGCTGACCAACGACCCCGCCAACCCCCGCCTCCAGCTCACGATCCAGGCCGAGGTCGAATCGCGGATGCGCGCCACGCCCGGCTACGCCCGCTACATCTACGTCCAGGGGCACGGCGAGGCGCCGATCGGGCAGACCGTCTGGGCCACCGACTTCCCGGATCTCGAGATCCGCGAGGTCGTCTCCCCCTACCCGTTCCTGACCACCTCGTTCCGCGAGGCGGCCGCCGACGAGCGGAGCCCGGACACCACCGGCCGCCAGTGGCGGGTGATCACCACCCTGCAGCCCGACGCCGCGATCGGCGCCCTCACCCGGCCGGTCGTCATCCGCACCAACCACCCGCGGGAGCCGGAGTTCGAGATCCCGGTCTCCGGCTTCGTGCGCCCGCTCTTCGCCGCCACCCCGGCGACGGTCGACTTCGGTTCGGTCGCGCTCGACCAGGAGAAGCGGTTCGGCGTCGCGCTGGTGAACTTCGGCACCGACCCGGTCGAGATCCAGGCCGTGGAGAGCTCGGTGGCCGGGATCACCGCCACCGCGGAGGAGGTCGCGCCGGGTCATCGCTTCGCGCTGCGGCTCGTGCTCACGCCCGCGCTGGCCAAGGGCGCGGTGAACGGGGTGATCCGGGTGCGGACGACGAGCACGCGGCAGCCGGTCTTCGAGATCCCGGTCACGGGCACGGTGCTCTGAGGCCGGCTCCGGCGCCTCAGCGCCCGGGGGCGCGGCCGCGCCAGAGGTCGCGCTCGTCCCGGGGGGCCGGCGGCGTCCGGCGGGGCTGCTGCTGCCGCGCCGCGACCATCTCCAGCAGCTCGGCCACGGCCTCCTGCTGCTTCGCGGCGAGCTCGGCGATCCCGGCCAGCGCCAGGTCGAGGAGCCGGTCGAGCTCCGTCCGGCTGAACCGGCGCCGCTCGGCGGTGCCCTGGAGCTCGACGATCTCGCCCGCACCGGTGGCGACGACGTTCATGTCGACATCGGCCACCTGATCCTCTTCGAAATCGAGGTCGAGCAGCGGCACGCCGCCGCAGATCCCGACCGAGACCGCCGCCACCTGCGCGGTGACGGGCCAGCCGGGCAGATCGCCGGCGAGATAGAGCCGGCCGAGCGCCTGGACCATCGCCACCCAGGCGCCGGTGATCGCGGCGGTGCGGGTCCCGGCATCGGCCTGGAGCACGTCGCAGTCGACGACGAGCGTCCGCTCGCCGAGCTGGCTGGTGTCGACCACCGCCCGCAGGCTGCGTCCGATCAGCCGCTGGATCTCCGCGGTGCGCCCCGACGGCCGCCCCGCCTGCACCTCGCGGGGCGAGCGGCTGCTCGTGGCGCGCGGCAGCATCGCGTACTCGGCGGTGACCCAGCCCCGGCCGCGGCCGGCGAGAAACGGCGGCACCCGGTTCTCGACCGTGGCCGCCACCAGCACCCGGGTATCGCCCTGCTCGATCAGCACCGAGCCCTCGGCGTACTTGAGCACGCCCGAGGAGAGGTGCAGCGGCCGCAGCGCCGCCGCGGGGCGGTCCGCGGCACGGCGCGGCGGCGGGGCGAGACGGTCGCTCATCGGGGGCGATCCTATCAACCGGCCGGCCGCGGCCGCGGGACGGGGACGAGCCCTTGACAGCGTTTCCGGACGCGTGTTAGGTATTTCACTCAATCCAAGCAGCACACAGGAGAGGCGTTCGTAGACCACGGCGTCCCCAACCCGAGAGACCACCGGCGCCCCGCGCGTCGCGGCGCCATTTTCCCAGGGAGGACTGGGCATATGCGGATCAGGGTGTCCACGTGGATCGCACTGCTGGCTCTCGTCGTCGTAGCTGCCGCCGGCGCCGCCGAGCTGCGGCCGGCGAAATACGCGATCCCGGACCAGTACATCGTGGTGCTGAAGGACGACGTCGCCCGGTCGAGCCGGGAGGCGGGGTGGGCTCCGACGGTGTCGGCCGTCGCCCAGGACATGGCCGTCATCTATGGCGCCAAGGTGGAGCACGTCTATGAGCATGCGCTTTCCGGCTTCGTCGGCCGGCTCGAGAAGCAGGACCTCGAGCGTCTCCTGAACGATCCACGGGTCGCCTACGTCGAGGAGGACGGTCTCGTCTGGGCTTCGGCGACGCAGAGCAACGCCACCTGGGGGCTCGACCGGATCGACCAGCGCAACCTGCCGCTTTCCGGGACCTACACCTACGACACCACCGCCACGAACGTCCGCGTCTACGTCATCGACACCGGCATCCGCGCCGCCCACAGCGATTTCGGCGGCCGGGTGCTCGCCGGCTACACGGCGATCAGCGACGGGCGCGGCACGGAGGACTGCAACGGCCACGGCACCCACGTCGCCGGCACCGTCGGCGGCGCCACCTGGGGGGTGGCCAAGGGAGTGCGGCTGGTCCCCGTCCGGGTGCTCGACTGCCAGGGTTCGGGCACGAACTCCGGCGTCATCGCCGGCGTCGACTGGGTCACCGCCAACCGCGTCAAGCCCGCGGTCGCCAACATGAGCCTCGGGGGCGGCATCTCCACGGCGCTCGACAACGCGGTGACCAACTCGATCAACGCCGGGGTCTTCTACGCCGTCGCCGCCGGCAACGAGAACCAGAACGCCTGCAACAGCTCCCCGGCGCGGGTGGCGGCGGCGATGACGGTGGGCGCCACCACCAACACCGACGCCCGAGCGTCGTTCTCGAACTGGGGGACCTGCCTCGACATCTTCGCGCCGGGCAACTCGATCACCTCGGCCTGGTACACCAGCAACACCGCGACGAACTCGATCAGCGGCACCTCGATGGCCTCGCCGCACGTCGCCGGCGTCGGCGCCCTCTACCTCGCCAACAACCCCACCGCCACGCCCGCCCAGGTGAAGGCCGCCCTGATCGACAACGCCACGCCGAACAAGGTGACGAGCCCCGGCACCGGCTCGCCCAACCGGCTCCTCTACTCGCTCTTCGGCGGCGGCACCCCGGTGGACAACCCGCCGACCGCCAGCTTCACCTTCAGCTGCACGAACCTCACCTGCAGCTTCAACGGCTCGGGTTCGAGCGACGACAAGGGGATCACCAGCTACGCCTGGACCTTCGGCGACGGCAGCAGCGGCAGCGGGGTGACGACGAGCCGCACCTACGCGGCGGCCGGCACCTACTCGGTGACTCTCACCGTGACCGACACCGCCGGCCAGAAGGGCTCCCAGACGAAGGCGGTGACCGTCACCGCCGCGCCGAGCTCGCCCTGCCCAACCTGCGAGTACTACACGGGCAGCCTGACCGCCGGCGCCTCGCAGTACCAGCCCAACGGCAACTACTTCTACGTCAGCAAGAGCGGCACCCACCTCGGCTATCTGCGCGGCCCCGCGGGAGCCGACTTCGACCTCTACCTCCAGAAGTGGAACGGCTCGACCTGGGTCACCGTCAAGAGCGGCACGAGCGCGACCGCCAACGAGGACGTCTCCTACAGCGGGACGGCCGGCTACTACGTCTGGCGGATCTACTCCTACCGCGGCGCGGGCAGCTACCAGTTCTGGATGAAGCGGCCGTAACGGCCGCGAGCCACCCGCGGACCGGGGCGCGCCGGGGCTTCCCGCCCGGCGCGCCCTTTCTCTTTCAGACGAGCTCCACCAGCTCGAGCGACACCGGGTTGCCGAGGATCTCGGCCGCGAGCCGCCCGAACCGCTCGGCGGCGTCGGTGACCAGGAAATGGTCGGCGTGCCGCCGGCCGGAGGCGAGCAGCCCGGCCCGGCCGAGGTCCTCGGCGAGCTGCTCGGCCACCGCCTCGCCGGAGTCGACCAGCCCGACGCCGGGGCCGAGGAGGCGGGCGAGCAGCGGCGTGAGCAGCGGGTAGTGGGTGCAGCCGAGCACCAGGGTGTCGATGCCCCGCGCGACGAGCGGCGCCAGGTAGCGGCTGGCGATCTGCTCGGTCACCGGGTCGTCGAGCCACCCCTCCTCGACGAGCGGCACGAAGAGCGGACAGGCCTCGCTCGCCACCGCGAGCTCCGGCCGCAGCCGCCGCAGGGCCGCGCCGTAGGCGTCGGAGCGGATCGTCGACTCGGTGCCGACGACGCCGACCCGGCCGCGGCTGCGCGCCGCCGCGCGCCGCGCCCCGGGTTCGATCACCCCCCAGACGGGCACCGGGCTCCGCAGCCGCGGCAGCGCCACCGCCGAGGCGGTGTTGCAGGCCACCACCACCCCCTTCACCCCCCGCGAGACGAGCAGGTCGACGTTGCGCTGGGTGTAGCGGGCCACCGTCTCGGCCGACTTGGTGCCGTACGGGAGGCGCGCCGTGTCGCCGAGGTAGAGGACCGGCTCGGCGGGGAGCCGGCGGCGGAGGGCGGCGACCACCGTGAGCCCGCCGACGCCGGAGTCGAAGACGCCGATCGGCTTCATGGGGCGGGCGCGAGCAGCCGCGGATCGGGCAGCAGCGGGGAGCCGGTGTCGACGTGACCGGAGAGCGACGGGCGCTGCTCGCCATCCCAGAGGAGCACGACCTGCCGCGCCTCGGGCACGCTCGCGGTCACGGTGTGGACCAGCGCCTGGAGCCGGAGCAGCTCCTCCTCCGAACCCGACGCCGGCGGCGGCCCGCCGCCGCTCCGGCCGAGATCGACGAAGGCGATCCCCTCGACCACGAGCGCCCGCCGGACCTCGAGGCCCGGCGGGAAGGCGGGCAGCAGCCCGGGCGTCTCGGGGCCGGCGAGCAGGGCGCTCACCGCCGCTTCGACCGCCCGGGCCGCCTCGCCGGCGCCGGCGAGCTCCCGCCGCTCCGGGGCGAGGAGCCCGGCGCTCGTCGGGAAGAAGAGCTCGGCGGTCCAGCGCTCCGGCGCCTCGTCGCCGGCCGCGCCGGGCCGGGCGGGCGCGGCCGCCCCGGGTCCGGCCTCCGGCGCCGGGCGCGAGAAGAAGAGGAAGTAGGCGGCCGCCACCACGAGCACCCCGGCGGCGGCGCCGATCAGCAGGGCGGCGAGCCGGCGGCTCACGGCACCGCTTCCGGCGGCGCGGGCGGCACGGGCGCGACCCCTTCCTGCTCGCCCTTGAACCGCGCGATGGCGCGCACGAGCGCCTCGGCGAGGCTGGCCCGGTGGGCCGGCGTGCGCAGGAGCGCCTCCTCGCCCGGCGTGGAGAGGAAGCCGAGCTCGACGAGCACCGCCGGCATCGAGGCCCCCATCAGCACCCGGAACGGCGCCTGTTTCACCCCCCGGTCGCGCAGGTCGAGCTGGACGTTGAGCTCCTGCTGGATGAGCGCCGCCAGCCGCTGGCTCGCCGCGAGGTGCTGGCTCTGCGCGAGATCCCAGAGGATCAGCTGGAGCTCGGCGTCGGGACCGGCGGCAATCGGCTCGACGCTCTGGCCGAGGTTCTCGGCCGCGGCGGTCAGGGCCGCCCGCTGGTCGCTCGCCTGCATGCTGAGGAAGTAGGTCTCGGCCCCCCGCGCCCCGGCGCGCGGCGAGGAGTTGAGGTGGATCGAGACGAAGAGGTCGGCGCGGAGCTGGTTGGCGAGCGCCGCCCGCTCGTCGAGACCGAGATCGACGTCGGTGGTCCGGGTGAGCACGACCCGGACCCCGAGCTGCTCTTCGAGCCGCGCGGCGAGCTGCTGGGCGATGAGCAGGGTGAGGTCCTTCTCGAGCGTGCCCTCCGGCCCGGTCGCCCCCGTCTCCGACCCGCCGTGGCCCGGGTCGAGCACGATCGTGCGTACCCGCGGCGTCGCACGCCGCTGCTCGGGCAGCGTCGGGGTCGCGACCGCCTCGCCCGCCGCGACCAGGTCGAGGACCAGCCGGAACGGCTCGCGCAGCTCGTAATGATCGGCGCGCACCCCCGGCGCGAGGTCGATCCGGATCCGCTCGGCGCCGATCGCCACCGCCCGCACCAGCGGATCCTGCACGGTGCGCCGCGGCGGCGGCAGCAGCCGGTCGCCCACGAGCTCGACGTCGTAGCCGCCGAGCCGCTCCCGCACCCGGTAGCGCGGGCGTTCGGGGAAGCGGAAGACCAGCGTCGTGATCCCCTGCAGGTGGACGAGCTCCATCTCCACCGGCAGCTCGCGCTGCCGCGGCCGGGTCACGAGCAGGCGGCCGTCCCCCGGCCAGTCGAAGGCGAGCCCGAGGAGGTCGCCGTAGGTGCGCTGGAGGAGGTCGACCGGCACCAGCAGCTCGCCGCCGAGCAGCTGCGGCGCCTGCGTGAGCGGGACGATCTCCTCGCCGAGCGTCAGCGCCGCGCTCCCCGGGGCGAGCATCGCGCGGCTCTCGCCGAGCTCGAGCCGGAAGCCGGCGCCGAGCGGCTCGGCCTCGAGCTGCCCGCCGAGACGGCTGACCACCGGCAGCAGCGAGACGAGCGGCCCTCCGGGCGCCGCCGCCCAGCCGAGCGGCGAGCTCCCGCCGTCGACCACCAGCACGCCGCCCGCCTGCGGCGTGAGCGCCGGCGGGGCCTCCTGCCCGACGCCCGCGGCGGCGACGAAGAGGGCGAGGAGGAGCGACAGCGCGAAGCGACGACGGGCCGGAAGGCTCACGTTGCGGGAGGATAGCACCTGCCCACTGGCCTCTCGCAGGCGAGTGTGGAATGCTCGCATCCGCAGCCGGAAACCGGCCGGCGATCGGGAGGGAGAGCCATGGAGATCCGTCAGTTCCGCGTCGTCCTCCGGGCACGCGATTTCGCGCGCACCTGCCGCTTCTACGGCGAGACCCTCGCCCTGCCCCGGCTCCAGAGCTGGGACCGCGAGACCGGCGTCGGCGCCCTCTTCCTCGCGGGCTCCGGCGTCATCGAGGTCGTCGGCCGCCCGCACGGCGCCGGCCACGAGCGCAACGAGTCGTTCGACTACCAGGGCCCCGCCCAGAAGCTGAGCCTCTCGTTCGTCGTCCCCTCCGCCGAGCGGATCTACGAGGAGGCGATCTTCCGCGAGCGCGCCATCCCCGGCGGCCTGATCCAGGAGCCCGACGGCGCGACCGTCTTCCGCACCCGCGACCCCGACGGCGTCGAGATCCTCTTCCGCGAAACGGAATCCTGACCCTCCGCACGGGCTGGCTTCCCGCCCGCCCGTCTGCTATATTCCCCCGGCCTCAACGGCCTCGGCGCGTTCGTCTAGGGGTCTAGGACGCCGGCCTCTCACGCCGGTAACACGGGTTCGAATCCCGTACGCGCTACCATCCTCCATCCCGGCTCGGGAGTCCCCTCTAAGTTGTTGAAGAACGGACACGTTAACGGTGTTCGAAATTCTTCGCCGTCGTAGCTGAGACCCTTCGGAAAGAAGAGCTTCTGCAGCCGCTGGCGCTGCGCGAGCCCGGCCTCGATCCACAGGCGGCTCGACTCGTTGATCAGGTGTTCGGCGAAGGCGAGCGTGCCCTCGATGTCGAACTCTTCGATCTCGGTGTCGTAGTGGTCGATCCGCGCGAGGGTCAGCTCCTCCTCGACGCGGGCGAGGTGGCTCTGGTAGGTCTCCTTGTCGATCGCGCCCTCGTAGAGATAGGCGTTGACGACCCGCTCCTTGCGCTGACGAAGCGTCTCGAGCCGCTGCGCCACGGCGGCGCGACGCGTCGCCACCTCCTTCTGCTCCTCGTTCCACCGGTCGAGCACGGCCGCCGAGAGCAGGCGCAGGACCTCCGGCCGGGGGCGCAGGCGGTCGAGGAGCGCCACGAAGCGCGCCTCGAGCTGCTGGCGCGGGACGCTCACCTGGCGGCAGCCCGGGCAGTGGTAGTAGGCGTAGCGCGCCCGGTTGCCCCGCGACCAGGAGCCGGTGAGCGGCCGGTCGCAGTGGCCGCAGCGCACGAACCGCCGCAGGGGGAAATCCGGGTTGTTGCGCTCGTAGGGGGCGAGCAGGGGCTTGACTCCAGTGATCGCCCGCACCGCCCGGTCGAAGCACTCCTCGTCGACCAGGGCGGGAAAGTCGGCGGCCACGTCGACGCCCCAGGACTTCACGACGACCCGGCCCTTGTAGACGGGGTTGCGGAGGATCTTGTGGAGCATCGTGCTCGTGATCGGGCCGCCCCGCCGGCCGGTGAGCCCCTGCCGGCGCAACTCGCGCAGGATCTCGCCCACGCCGTGGAGACCCGTGGCGGCCATCTCGAACGCCTGGCGGATGAGGGGCGCCGTGTCCGGCTGCGGCTCGAGCGTCTTCTCGCCGTCCGGTTTCAGGGCGACCCGGTAGCCGAGCGGCGTCGGGAAGACCCAGCGGCCCCGCTTCGCCGCCGCCTGCATCCCGCCCACGCAGCGCTCCCGGCGGAGGTTGTTGTCGAACTCGTTGAACGCCGCCAGGATCCCATCCATCAGCTTCCCGGTGACGGAGTCATCGATCGGCTGGGCCACCGCCCGCAGCGTGATCCCGAGCTTCTGGAGGTACGCCTTCAGCGCGTGGTGGTCGTACTGGTTGCGCGCGAAGCGGTCCAGCATGTAGACCACCATGAAGTTGAGCCGCCCCCGATGCGTCCGGCAGTAGGTCAGCATCCGCTGGAGCTGCGTCCGGTCGGTCGTGCTCGCCGACTCGGCCCGCTCCACGAAGACCTCCGCCACCTCCATCCCCTGGGAACGGCAGTACTCGATGCAGGCCTGCGCCTGGGTTTCGAGGCTCAGGCCCTTGAGCTGGTCGTGGCTCGAGACGCGGCAGTAGACCACCGCCCGGGCGGCGCTGCGCTGCGCGCTCTTCCCAGCGGCCCTCCCGTGAGTTCCAGCCACGCCCTTCCGCATGCTCTTCCCTCGCGATCCGCAGCGCGATGTCCGCGAAGCCGTAGACGAAGTCCCGCAACTCCTCGACCTCGGCGTCCGTCAGCCGGTAGTCGTCCCCGAGGATCTCGCGACATCTGGCAACCGTCAGCATTCTACTCCTGCCCGCCCGCAAATCAACGCTTGTTGACCCGGGGGCGCTCCCGTCCGCCGGCAAACGGCCCGAAGCGGTCTGCAGGGAGAGCGCCCTGTTCTTTAGGTCAACAATTGTAGAGTCAAAGCCGCCGACCCGCAAGGGGGCCGGAGCCCGGCCCTAGCTCGACTTCCGCCGGCGCGGGCGTTTGGCTTTCCGGGCCGCGAGAACCTCGTCGAGGATCTCGAGGTTCTTCGGCTCGCCGGCGAGGATGTTGTCGACGAAGTCCTCGGCCGCCAGGCGGACGATGCTCTCGCGCTCGACGGCCGCGGTGTAGTAGTTGTTGCCGCGATCCTGCTCGAGCGCGAGGTAGCCCTTCTCCACGATCCGGGAGAGGAGCATGTGGACCGTGGTGTACGACATGGCCGGCGCCCGGTCGGCGATGTCGAGCAGGATGTCGCGGATCGTCGTCCGGCCGAGCTTCCAGCAGGCCTGCATGACCCGCCATTCCGAGGGGGAGAGCGGCTTCTCCGGCAGCGTCCTGGCCCGCGACTTCGGGCGTTCGTCCGACCGCTGTCGCGCCATGGCCGTCAGGAGATCCGGGAGTGGGACGACGGATCGTCCCTGAAGGTGATCGGCAGGGGCGCCCGCACCGGGGCGCCGCCGCTTCCGTTCCAACGCTTGTCGTCCGCTCGCCAGCTCAGGCTCATCTCGGTCTTCTCGATCCGGGCCGCGAGCTCGGCGCTCGAGGTCCCCTGCCGGGCGTGCTTCCGTGCCTCGCCCACGGCGACTGCGGCTTCCTCGCGCAGGTCCAGGCGACGACAGGCATCCGCATGAACGCACCAGGCCTTGGCGCGAAGGTCCTCGGTCCAGCTCAGGTGATAGTGCACGGGATCGAGGCGCTTTGCAACGGCGACCGCCAGCTCGGCGAAGTCGCGGGACAGGACGGCGCTCGAGGCGACGGCGCGCTGGGATTCGGCCAGCAGGTGCTGGCAGAGCCCCCAGTGGTGGAGCCGGCTGTCCTCGTCCACCCGCCGGAGGCGTCCGGCGTGGCCGGGCTCCTCGATGAGCAGCTCGGCGAGCAGCGCCGGCGCCTCGACGTACTCGGGCGCGAAGATCGGGTCGAAGTGCTCGAGCTGCAGGAGCCAGTGGTCGAGCACGCGTTTCGATTCCTGGTCACGCGACGTCACCTGGTCGTCCGGGCCCCAGTGCAACATCGCGGCGAGCTTCAGTGGGTTCAACGGGCCTTCCGGATTACGGACCGTCATCCTTCTCCTACCTCCTCCCCAAAGAGTGCAACAGTGCCGTGAACCGCTCGGCGTTCGGATCGTCCGGCGATGCCGTGCCGACGAACCGGAGCACGCTGCGAGCGGTGCGTAAACCGAGATACTCCTGCACGAGTCGAACGTCATGCCCCTCGCCGACGAGCTTCGAGCCCGCCGAATGGCGAAGGAGATGCGGGAACAGCGGGCGCGCGAGCCCGGCAGCCTCGCCGGCTCGCCGCACCAGGTAGTAGACCGCGTTGCGGCTGAGCGTCCCCCGGCGCTCGTTGAGGAACAGGGGCGGCAGATGGAGCGTGCCCTGCTCCGCGCGCTGGGCCAGGTAGGCGGCGAGCGCCTGCGCCTCGCTTTCGGGCACCGGATGCAGCCCCGAACGCCCCCGGTTGAGCCGCTCCACCCAGAGCCGCCGGCTCTCGAGGTCGAGATCGGCCAGCGTCAACCGGCAGAGCTCGCTCACCCGCAGCCCATGGTGGTAGAGCATCAGGAGCATCGCGTGATCGCGCACCCCATGCCGGCCCTCGCCCGCGGCCCGCAGCACCGCAGCGGTCTCCTCCGGCGTCAACGCGTCGGGTTGCGAGGCCTTCATGGCGCCGTTTCGATGGTCTCAGGTGTGGACAACTGCACTCGCGACTCTTAGCATACGCGAAGTTTTGTTCAGAGACCAAGATCCGAGCGAGGTATGGCCTTCGAGGACGACACCAAGACTGAGCAGGAAAGGTCCGCCGCAGCGAATCGTTACCTGCGGCGGGCCGTGGACAAATGCCTGGGGGACGGCATCGGGCGTGAGCAGGTCGCCGAGGCCCTCGTGCGGATGGCCGAGGCCGTCGAGTCGGAGATCGCCGAGGAGCGCGCCGCCTACCAGGCGGGCACGGAAACGCCCGCCAGCATCGACCAGGTGCCGTTCGGCAAGGAGTGCGACTGCGGCTGGGTCTACCCCGCCGAGCACCGCTTCTGCAGGCGCTGTGGCACCGCGCTGAATGCGAGCATCGTCCCCAAGGCGGTTCCCGGGCGCCTCCAGTTCGAACGGCGGGTCGGCAGGGGCGGCGCCGGCGTCGTCTACGAGGCGCTCGACCTCGTCCTCGGCCGCCGGGTGGCGGTCAAGACGCTGCCGACGATCTGCACGCTGCAGGGTATCGCCCGCCTGCGCCGCGAGGCCCAGGCGCTCGCCGCCGTCTCCCACCGGAACCCGAACTCCGAACACCGCGCGCGGTTAGCGCGCCTCGCTCCGGGTAGCGGTGCCGGCCACCAACGCCTGGGCTCGGCTGGCCGTTGCCCGGCGCCGCAACCTGGCGACGGTCTACGGCTTCGAGGTCTACCGCAGCACCCCGATGATCGTCATGGAGTTCGTCGACGGAAGCACGCTCGCCGAGCGCATCCCGCTGCCCCTCGACGTGGCGATCCAGGTGATGCTCGAGGTCACCGAAGTCGTCGCCTGCCTCCACAAAGCCGGCGTCATCCACCGCGACATCAAGCCGCGAAACATCGCCATCAACAGCAGCGGCGTGCTCAAGCTCCTCGACTTCGGTCTCGCGCGGCTCGAACGCGAGGCGACGATGTCGGGCGTTTCAACCCACGTCATCGTCGGCACGCCCGCGTACCTCTCGCCCGAAGCGCACGCTCATCAACGGGCCCATCTGTCATTCGACCTCTGGGCGCTCAGTGTCGTCTTCTACGAGGTGCTCACCGGGCGTCGCCCCTTCGAGGGCTCGTGCGAAAGAGACCTGGCCGCACAGATCACGGAGTACCGGTGTATTCCGATCACTGACCGGATTCCCGACTGCCCGCCGGCTCTGGCACGCTTCTTTGCCGCGGCGTTCGCACCAGAAGCGACCGCTCGCCCCAAGAGCGCCGCCCAGCTCGCCAGCCGGCTGGCGTCGCTCCGCCCCTGAAGAGCCGAGCTGCGTCACAGTTACGGTCAGTCTCGGTGGCCGAGGATTCCTGCCGTCTAAATCCGACAGGATCGGCCTCGTCCGGCCTCCATCGGCTATGATGCCTGTGTCCGAGTTTCTGCTCGCGTGCACTTACCCCATGGAGCGCGACATGTCCCCAGCCCCGGATCGTTGGTTGTCAGTCGATGAGATCGCCAAATACCTCGGGGTCAGCAGGGACACGGTCTACGCCTGGGTGTCGAAGAAGGACATGCCGGGGCACCGCGTCGGCAGGTTGTGGAAGTTCAAGACAGACGAGGTCGATGGCTGGGTTCGCGAGGGCGGAGCGGCCAGAGACCCTGGAAGAGACACAGAGGGCCGGCAATGACCCAGGTGACCAGCGAACCGGCCATCGACCTCGAGCGCCTCTTCAAGCTCCGAGTGGCCATCGCGCGTTATGGCGAGATGGACCTCGCAAAGTGGTGGAACACACGGGGCCAGCTCGGGCCTCTCGGCGCCTCAGCGCTTCGGCGCGGTCTCCCTCGCACCCACCGCTTCGCGCAGGCCCGGTCGGTTTTCGCTGTAGCGGCGCACCGCTGCCGGGAGCTTTTCGACCCCCCGAAGTGCGTCACACTCTGGAGCCTCCCCGCCGCCATCGAAGAGGAGCTCGACTCTCGCTTCGAGACCTGGCTCGATAACGCCACAACGTGGGAGCCGTTCTTCGCCTCCATCGAACGCCTGCGCGCTGAAGACCTTCGTGGCGCACTTCGGGCTCTCGATCTGGTGACCGAGGACGAGCTCGAAAGCGCCTCTCGGCTCCGGAGATCCGCGGAAGGGCGAGCCGTCGCAATCCCAGGCATCTTCTCCGGCACCAGCGCAGACATCGCTCTGCTCGCCCTCGGATTCTCCCTGGGCGAGGCAGGGTCGCCCGCTGTGCCGTACATGAGGCTCGCGACGTGACAGGGACCTCTCGGGCCGGTGTGGTCTCGTCTTTCACCGTCGTCAAGGGCGCGATGGTAGAAGAGACCTATGCCGCCTTCGCCGCATGGGACTTCACCAGGTCGAAACGCGAGAACCTGGACTGCCTACGTTCCGAGAACTTCATCGGTGCCCGCAGCGCGACCTGGCTCCGCGACGTCGCGAAGGTCTTGAATCGCCGGTTCGATCCCGCCGGCAGGGACCGCCCCCTGGTGATCCTCGCCCAGCACGGCATCGGCCTGGACGAGTGGAAACCGCTGCTTCTCTGGCACATGACCCGCGACGAGTTCCTGGTTCGGGACTTCCTGTCGACCTGGCTCTATTCCGCTTACGAATCGGGAGCGTTCCGCATTCGGACCCAGGACGTCGAGCCTTACCTGGAGAGCCTCGGGGCGCGGGGTGGCACGACTGAACATGCGTGGTCCCGACAAACGACCGAGCGTGTCGCCACAGGCCTCTTGAGGATCGCCGCCGACTTCGGCCTCCTCCGCGGAACCGTCACCAAGGAGCTGATCTCCTACCACCTTCCCGAACGCAGCTTCCTCTACCTGCTTCACGCCATGAGCGACGAACAGAAGAGCCCCGGCAAGGTCGTTGCGTCTCCGGACTGGCGCCTCTTCCTCATGCGGCCGAGCGAGGTCGAGCGCGAGCTGCTGCGCCTTCATCAGTACCGGAAGCTCGACTACCAGGTCGCCGGCAGTCTCGTGCAGCTCTCGTTGCCCTGTGCGAGCTCGCGCGAGTTCGCAGAGAGGATGGTGGCATGAGCGACCTCGAACAGCGGCTCAAACACGATCTCGAGCCGGTTCTCGAACTCTCGGACCCTCGGCAGCGCATCAGCGCGTACCACGACATGCCCTATGCGCTCTTCCGCTACGACCCCGAACAGGAGTTCGCTTTGCGGCAGCAAGTGACGCTCCTCGAGACGCGCCTTTCACAGAAGGGCAAGCGGATCCGGAGAATCTCGCTCGCCGAGTGTCTGGACGAGGCGATGCGGTCCCAGCGACCGCTCGAGGAGTGGTTCGCCGCGGAGCGCGAACAGGGCGTCGACACCATCGTGGAGACCGTCCACTCCGTGCTGTCGGAGTACGCACCGCTGGTCGATCTCGTCGTTGCCCGAATGCCCCCGGACCCCGATCCGCTCCGCGACATCGTCTTCATTCTGCGGACCGGAGCGCTCTTTCCCGTCTATCGCACCTTCTCGCTTCTCGAGCAGCTGAAGGATCGCGTCCACGTGCCGACCGTTCTCTTCTACCCCGGAGATCTCGATGGTGCGGCGGGTCTGCGCTTCATGGGAGTGCTCGATGCCGAGCACAACTACCGCCCGAAGATCTTCTGACCAGGACACCGCGGATGACGACAACCACGCTGATCAAGAGCCTCTTCGCGAACGACATTCACCGTCGCATCGAAGAAGTCATCAAGGTCGATCAGACCGACGAGGAGATCATCCGCGACGAGATCAGCGAATACGTCGTCACGGACGCCATCCGCTCCCATTTCACCGGCGTTCTGGACGCTTACCTCGAAACGCCCAATAAGCCCCACGAGGGAATCGCCATCTGGGTGTCCGGCTTCTTCGGCTCCGGAAAGTCGAGCTTCGCGAAGATGCTGGGGCTGTCGATCGCGAACCGCCCGGTCGCGGGGCAGCCTGCCGGGGAGCGCTTCGGTCAACGCGCGGGCGACAACATGCTCGCCGTGCTGCTGAAAGCGATCAACGAGAGGATTCCGACCCACGCCGTCATCTTCGACGTATCGACGGACCGGGGCATCCGCAGCGGCAATCAGACCCTGACCGAGATCATGTACGGGCTCTTCCTCCAGAGCCTCGGATACGCGAAGGACCTCGACCTCTCGGAGCTAGAGATCGGCCTCGAGGAGAAGGGCACGCTCGGCAAATTCGAGGACGAGTACAAGCGCCTCTTCAAGAAGGAGTGGTCCAGCGAGAAGGGCAAGGTCGCCTTCGCGCTCTCCGAGGCGAGCCGCGTGCTCCACAGCTTGGACCCCGACACGTACCCGATGGCCGACTCGTGGGTGAAGGCGGTCAAGAACAAGGCCGACATCACGCCGGGCAAGCTCGCCGAGCGCGCGGGCGAGCTGATGAAGCGCCGCAAGCCCGGGCTCTCTCTCATGTTCGTGGTCGACGAGGTCGGCCAGTTCGTCGCGCGCGACGTCCAGAAGATGCTCGACCTGCAGGCGATCGTGCAGCAGCTCGGCGTCAAGGGGCGCGGCAAGCACTGGGTCGTCGTCACCTCCCAGGAGAAGCTCGGCGAGCTCGTCTCCGGCCTCGACGACAAGAAGATCGAGCTGGCCCGGCTCATGGATCGCTTCCCCTTGCAAGTCCACCTCGAGCCGTCGGACATTTCGGAGGTGACGAGCCGGCGTGTCCTGGCGAAGAACGCGGCGGCGCAATCGTCACTCGGCAAGCTCTTCGACGAGCATCGCGGGCGCCTGACCGAGAACATTCGCCTCTCCGCCGATATCAAGCTCCCCGAGCTCTCCCGGGACGCCTTCGTCGATCTCTACCCCCTTCTTCCCTACCAGATCGACCTGATCATCCAGGTGGTCTCGGGTCTGCGCACCCAGGGCGGTGCGAGCAAGCACGTCGGCGGCGCCAACCGCACGATCATCAAGCTCGCGCAACAGGTACTGATCAACCCGGCCGTGAACCTCGCCGACCAGCCGCTCGGGGCCCTCGTTCGCCTCGACCACATTTATGACCTGGTCGAAGGCAACATCGGGTCCGAAGTGCGCGCCAAGATTGCCGACATCGCGCGCAAGATCGAACACCCCCTGGCGCAGCCGGTCGCGAAGGTGATCTGCCTCCTGCAGTACGTCAAGAGCGTGCACCGCAGCGCCGAGAACATCGCCGCCGCGCTCCACCCGCGGGTCGACGCCAATGGGCAGCTCGCCGGGGTCAAGGAGGCGCTACGGCAACTCGAGGCAGCCCACCAGGTGCGGCTGGGCGACGACGGTTACCGCATTCCGACGCCGGCGGAGGATGACTGGGAGCGCCTGCGGAACGGAATCAACCCCAAGCCGGCAGACTCCCATCGCATCTACACGGAGCTGCTCTCGACCTTCTGGCAGCCGCAGCCGTCATACACCCTGTTCGATACGAAGAGCTTCAAGGCGGGCCTCGCGATCCATGGCCGCGAGGTGATCGCGGGGGATCTGGTCTTTCAGCTCCATCTCGCCGAGGATGGCAAGGAGCTCGAACGGTTGGCGGCGGAGCTTCGCACCCGCAGCCAGCAGGAGCGCAAGAGCGTCTTCTGGGCCATCGGGCTGAACGACGCCATCGATCGCGAGACGGTCCAGCTGTTCCGCTCGAAGGAGATGCTCGCCCGCAAGGAGCGCGAGACCAAGGGCGAGGACACGCCGGCGCTCCTCGCCGAGGAACGGCTGCGACTGAGGCGCCACAACGACGAGCTCAAGCGCCTCGTGCGTGGTGCCTGCCTGGCGGGTCGCATCTACTTCCGCGGCAACGATCGCAGCCCCGGCGACAAGGCGAGCGACGTCGGAAAGACCGCAGCCGAAGTCCTCGGGGTGGTGCTACCGGAGGTCTTCGATCGGTTCAAGGAAGCTGCTGCGCGGGCGACGGAGGTCAAGAAGGGCACCGACGCCCTGTTCACCGCCGAGAACCTCCAGGGATTGCCCGCGGTGTTCGGGAGCCTTGGCCTCCTGCGCGATGAGAAGGGTAAGACCGTGTTTCGCGTCGAGACCGGACCCCTGAAGGAGATCCTCGACCGGATCGAGGAGCGCGCGAACTACGGTGACATGGCCGGCGGCCGGTACCTGACCGAGGAGCTCGCCAAGGAGCCTTTCGGGTGGGACTTCGAAGTCGTCCGACTGCTCGTGCTCTCCCTCCTGCGCGCGGGGAGGATCGAGGCAACGAGCAAAGGGCAGACGCTCGACACGGTCACCGGCGTCGAGGCTCGAGAGACGTTCTCGAACAACAACCTCTTTCGCCAGGCCTCGTTCCGTCCGAAGAAGGGCATCGAGTTCGAGGAGCTGGTGAAGGCAGGGGAGGCCTTCCGAGACACGTTCGGTAGCGAGGTCCGGGAGCTGAACGCCGCTGCCGTCGTGGCCGAACTGCGGCGCGAGGTGGCCCGCAACGAGGACACCGTGGCGTCGGCACTCGCGACGCTCACGGCACACCGCCTGCCTGGCGGCACGATGCTCGAAGGTGCCCTCGGGCAGATGAAGGCGATCCTCCGCGGTTCGGAGGATGGCGCGATCGCCACCTTCAACTCGAGCCATCGCGCGATCAAGGACGCCATCAAGCGGGCCGGCGAGCTCGAGCACGCCCTGACCGAGCCGCGGCTCCGCGACTTGGAGCGGGCACGCGACGCTTGCCTCGACCTGTGGGCCTTCCTCGCTCAGGAGCCCAACATCTCCGACGCCTTGCGCGCGCGGGCCGCCGCTCTCGAGGACCTCCTCGCCCGCGAGACCTTCTTCAAGGAGCTTCCCGCGATCGAGCAGCACGCCCGGGCAATCGAGACGGAGTACGAGGCTCGCCTCCAGCAAGCGCTCGACGCCCGAGTCGCGGCGTACGAGACCGCCTTCGAGCATCTAGTGAGGACGCCGGGCTGGGATGAGATCACGGAGCCGGAGCAGCAGCGGCTCGCGGAGCCGTTCAAGCGCGCCATGAGCCGGGAGGAGGACCACGCGCCGATTCCGCAGATTCGCGCGGACCGAGACGCCTGCGACGGCCGGCTTCGCGGGGCGATGACCGAGGTTCGCCGCATCATCGATGGTGAGCGGGTCGTCGCCGTAAGTCTCGGAAGCTACTTCGCCGGCGGCATCGAGACAGAAGAGCAACTCGACGCGGCGCTCGACGGCGTCCGCGAGGAATGCGCCCGACTGATCGGCGCCGGCAAGAAGGTCATCGTGCAATGAGCACGTCGCTGGACGAGCTCCTGGCGCTCCTCCTCGACCGGGAAGACGAACATCTCGAGTTCAAGGAGGCCAGGAACCGCTTCGACTTCGAAGAGCTAGTCAAGTACTGCGCTGCGCTGGCCAACGAAGGGGGTGGGCGCATGGTGCTGGGTGTCACGGATGCGCGGCCCAGAACGGTCGTGGGCACCCGCGCTTTCGACCCCGTCGAGCGAACCAAGGCCGGGCTCATCGATCGCCTCCGGCTCCGAATCGATGTCGACGAGCTGGCTCACCCGGACGGGCGCGTTCTCGTCTTCCACGTACCCCCGCGACCGATTGGTTATCCCATCGACTATCGCGGGGCTTACTGGATGCGCGGCGGCGAGGACCTGGTCCCGATGACCCCCGACCTCCTGCAACGGATCTTCGCGGAGGCCCAACCGGACTTCTCTGCGGAACCTTGCGCTGGTGCGACGATCGACGACCTCGCGCCGGAGGCGATCGACGTTTTCCGAGCCAAGTGGGCCGAGAAGTCCAGGCGCGCGGCGCTGCGCGAGCTCACGGTCCCGCAGCTGCTCGCCGATGCCGAGCTGATCGTCGAGGGGCGGGTCACCTACGCCGCTCTCGCGTTACTGGGCACTCGGCGCGCACTCGGCCGGCACCTTGGCCAAGCGGAGGTCATCTTCGAGTACCGCTCGGACGAGGCCTCCATCCCCTACCAGCAGCGCCTGGAGTACCGCGAGGGGTTCCTGCTCTACCACGACGCCCTTTGGGGTGCCGTGAATCTCCGCAACGATCTCTTCTCCTATCAGGATGGCCTCTTTCGTTACGAGATCCCCGCCTTCAACGAAGCGGCCGTGCGCGAAGCGATCCTCAACGCCGTCAGCCACCGTGACTATCGCCTCGCCGGTTCGACCTTCGTCCGGCAGTGGCCCCAGCGGATTCAGATTGTCAGCCCCGGCGGGTTCCCGGCGGGCGTCACGCCCGAGAACATCCTAGTTCGCCAGGCTCCCCGCAATCGGCGCCTCGCCGATGCGCTCGCGCGGTGTGGTCTGGTCGAGAGGTCGGGCCAAGGGGCCGATCGGATGTTCTCGACCGCGGTACGGGAGGGCAAGCTCCCTCCGGACTTCTCGGAGAGCGATGCGTACCAGGTCTCGGTGTCGCTGCAGGGCCAAGTCCGTGATCCGCGCTTCCTCGCCTTCCTCGAACGGCTCGGACGTGAGACGCAGCAGACCCTGAGTGTCGATGACCTCCTCGTGCTCGATGCAATTCACCGGGAGACCCCGGTGCCCGACCGAGTCCTTCCTCGGATTCCTGCCCTCCTCGGCTCGGGGGCGCTCGAAAGGGTGTCGAGGAGGAGGCTCACGCTCTCACGCCGGTTCTACGATTTCGTCGGACGGCGTGGGGAGTACACGCGTCGACGGGGTCTCGACCGGGGGGCGAGCAAGGCGCTCCTGCTTCAGCACATCCGCCAGAATGCCGCGGACGGATCGCCGCTCGCGGAGCTCTGCCAGGTGCTCCCTGCGATGAAGCCGACGCAGGTCCAGAACCTCCTCCGGGACTTGAAGCGGGACGCTCAGGCTCATCCTGTCGGGCGCACGAGGGCGGCCCGCTGGTTCCCGGGACCACAGACAGGGGGCTCGGATGTCGACTGACCGCCGACGCAATCCCACGCAATCCGCACTCAATCCAGACCCCACTCCGAGCCAGCTAAGTCGTTCTTTCACAGTGCCTTACGTGGCTCTCGCATTGTGTACAGAGGCTCCTGAGCACGCACAATCAGGGTGCTGGTGATGGACAAGGAGACGCGCAACGCCATCGAGCGGGCTACCCAACGGGCCCGGAAGCTCCTCGAGGAGGACTTCGCCGCCCAGCTCGAGGGCGACTTCGACGTGCATCGCGGCGGCGAGGTGGCCGCCAAGGCAGGCAAGCACCTCTCCGCGCGCGATGCGGTTCGGCGCGAGCGCATCGTCGCCGCCATCGAGCACAAGCGCGCGGCTGGCATGACGGCCGCCGACGCCGCCCGCGACTACCTGCGCGACGCCGCCTTCACCACGCTCAACCGCTTCGTCGCCTTGAAGATGCTCGAGGCCTGCGAACTGGTGCAGGAGTGCATCACCAAGGGCGAGCAGTCGGGCGGCTACCGCGAGTTCTGCGGCATGGCGCCGGGCCTACCCCTCCTGCCCGAGAGCGCGGGCTACCGCCTCTACATCGAGTCGCTCTTCGACGAGCTGGCGACCGAGGTGAAGGTCCTCTTCGACCGGCGCGATCCGTCGAGCGTGCTGTGGCCGAAGCGTGCGACCTTCGAGCAGCTCCTCGAGATCCTGAACGCCACCGAGCTCGCCCGCGTGTGGGGCGAGGACGAGACCATCGGCTGGGTCTACCAGTTCTTCAACGGCCAGGATGAGCGCAAGAAGATGCGCGAGGAGAGTCAGGCCCCGCGAAACAGCCGCGAGCTGGCGGTTCGCAACCAGTTCTTCACCCCGCGCTACGTGGTGCAGTTCCTCACCGACAACACGCTCGGCCGCATCTGGTACGAGATGTGCGGCACCAAGACCGCGCTCGCGGACAAGTGCGAGTACATGGTCAAGAAGCCCGGCGAGGAGTTCGCGCCGCGGGCGAAGAAGGATCCGCGCGATCTGCGCGTGCTCGATCCGGCCTGCGGCAGCGGGCACTTCCTGCTCTACGCCTTCGACCTCTTGCTCGCGATCTACGAGGAGGCCTACGCCGACCCGGCAAGCCCGAAGAGCAAGGCCACGGGCAGCACACTTGCCGAGGACTACCCGAGTCTCGATGCGCTGAAGAGGGCTGTGCCAGGCCTCATCCTCGCGCACAACCTCCACGGCGTCGACATCGACCCGCGCTGCGCGCAGATCGCCCAGCTCGCCCTGTGGATGCGGGCGCAGAAGGCGTACCGCGACTTCGGCATCGGGCGCGGCGACCGCGCGCAGATCCGCCGCTCGAACATCGTCGTGGCCGAGCCGCTGGTGGCGGACGAGCAGATCGCCAAGGAGTTCGTGGCGAAGCTGGGCGACGCCGAGCTCGGGCGCGTGTTCACGTCGCTCGTCGAGTCGCTGAGCCTCGCGGGCGACCTCGGGCTCCTGCTGCGCGTCGAGCAGTTCGTAGAACAGCCCGCGAAGGGACAGTTGAAGCTCCTCGCATCTCCCGAGGAGCGCATCCGAAATGCGCTCGACCGGTTTGTCAGCGAAGAAGGTGGCCTCACGAACACGCGGCGGCGGCTCTTCGCTGATGACGCCGCGCAGGGCATCGCGTTCATCGACCTCTGCCGCAAGCGCTTCGACGTCGTGCTGATGAACCCGCCCTTCGGTGCGGCCAGCCTGGCGGCGAAGAAGGAGTTCGAGTCGGCCTATCCGCGGACCAAGAACGACGTCTACGCGGCCTTCGTCGAGCGCGGCATCGAGCTGTTGCACCCGACCGGCTACCTCGGCGCCATCACCTCGCGCACAGGCTTCTTCCTGTCGAGCTTTCAGAAGTGGCGTGAGGAGATCTTGCTCAAGGAGGCGCCGCCCACCGTGTTCGCCGATCTCGGACAGGGCGTGCTCGACAGCGCGATGGTCGAGGTCGCGGCCTACTGCCTGCGCAAGCAGCACACCGAGGGGGCGCGCGCTGGAGGGCGGTATAGCCGCGATGGGGAGGTGCAGCGATGAAGACGGTGTTCATCCGCGCCATCGAGGCGGCGGTCGATGACAAGGCCGCCGTGCTGCGCGTGGCGGCGGCCGGGCCGAGCGCGGCGCGCTTCGAGGTGGCGCTCGAGAGCCTGCGGCGGCTGCCCAAGTCGCCCTTCGCCTATTGGACGGGCGAAGCGGTGCGGAGCTGCTTCGCCAGGCATCCTCGCTTCGAGGACGGCGGGCGGACAGCCAAGGTGGGCCTGCAGACCTCGGACGACTTCCGCTTTGTGCGGCTCGCGACGGAGGTGCCGCCGAGCGGGCGCGGGCGCCGCTGGTTCCCGTTCGCGAAGGGCGGGGCGTTCTCGAGGTTCTACGCGGACGTGTATCTGGTGGTGGATTGGGAGAAGGATGGACGCAATGTCTTCGGATATTCGAAAGCATTCGTACGAAACCCGGACTTCTTCTTCCGCCCCGGCCTGACCTGGCCGCGGCGGACGACAAGCGGCCTCTCGCTTCGCGTGATGCCGGCCGGCTGCATCTTCGCTGACAAGGGCCCGGCCGCCTTCGTGGAGGGCGACGATCCGGACGCCCTCCTCGCGCTCTTGGCCCTGATGAACAGCCGCGCGTTCGGGGTGCTCGTACAGCTCCAACTCGGGGCGGCCGATGCCGCTGCGCGCTCCTACGAGGTCGGCGTGATCCAGCAGACGCCGGTGCCGGCGCTCGCTCCGGCGGACCAGGCGGCGCTCGCCGCGCGGGCGCGCCAGAGCTGGGCGCTCAAGCACCGGCTCGACACCCGTACCGAGAACTCCCACGCCTTCACGCTCCCGGCGCTCTTGCAGGTCGAGGGGGATTCACTCGCCACGCGCGCCGGCGCCTGGGCCGCGCTCACGCAAGCCCGCGAGGCCGAGCTCATCCGCCTCGCGGCGGAGATCGACACCCACGCCTACCGGCTCTACGGCCTCGACGCCGAAGCCCAAGAGCGCATCGAGCGGGGCTTTGGCGCGGACGCCGATGAGCCGCAGCCGGCAGGCGACGACGAGGCCGACGAAACGGAGGAGACGGACGCGGAGCTCGACGCGGCGCCGATGGTCGCCTCGCTCATGTCCTGGGCGCTGGGCGTCGCCTTCGGCCGCTTCGATGTGCGCCTCGCCACCGGCGAGCGCGATGCTCCTCCCGAGCCAGAGCCCTTCGATCCGCTGCCCGTCTGCTCCCCTGGCATGCTCACCGGTGATGATGCCCTTCCGGTCCCCGCGCCACCGGCAGGTTACCCGCTGACCTTCCCGACGGACGGCGTCCTCGTCGACGACGCCGGGCATCCGAGCGACCTCGTCCGCGCCGTGCGCGCGGTGTTCGATGTGGTGTTCGAGGACTCCAACGTGCGCTGGCACGAGGCCGCCGAGCTCCTCAGCGCGCCCGATCTGCGCACCTTTTTCGCCCGCGATTTTTTCGAGCCACACATCAAACGCTACAGCAAGAGCCGTCGCAAAGCGCCGATCTACTGGCAACTCGCGACGCCCTCGGCGGGCTACTCGGTGTGGCTCTACATCCACGCCTTCACCAACGACACTCTCTTCCGCGTCCAGAACGACTACGTCGCGCCCAAGCTCGCCCACGAGGAGCGCCGCCTCGAGTCGCTCACGAACGAGCTTCGCGACGGCGCCACCGCGCGCCAGCGCAAGGAGCTGGCGGCGCAGGAGGCCTTCGTCGAGGAGCTGCGCGCCTTCCTCGACGAGGTGAAGCGCGTCGCGCCGCTGTGGAACCCGAACCTCGACGACGGCGTCATCATCAACTTCGCCCCGCTCTGGCGGCTCGTGCCGCAGCACAAGGCCTGGCAGCGGGAGCTGAAGGCGACCTGGGACGCCCTGTGCGCCGGCAAGTACGACTGGGCCCACCTGGCGATGCACCTCTGGCCCGAGCGGGTAGTCCCGAAGTGCGCCAGGGATCGAAGCCTGGCGATCGCCCACGGACTCGAAGAGGTCTTCTGGGTCGAGGGTGAGGCCGGGAAGTGGACCGCCCGCAAGGCGCCCACGCGGCCGGTTGCCGAGCTCGTCGAGGAGCGCACCTCGCCGGCGGTCAAGGAGGCGCTCGCGAGCCTGCTCGCCGCACCGCCGCCGGCCGGCGCGGCACGGGCCCGTGGGAGGCGGCGAACGAAATGAGTCACCGTACTGGCCGAGGAGAAGAGCTGATGCACCCACTCCACGAGTACGTCGCCGAGCAGCTCGCCGACAAGGTTGCCACCCGCCGTCTGGTCGTCTGGTACGACGAGCGGGCCGAGTTCGTGCCGTTCGTCGAGGAGCTGCGCCAAGGAGCGACGATAGGGAGCGCCCCCGTCGCGATCGAGCTCGGCGGCCAGACGGTCCATCTCACGGAGTACACCGGCTCCTTCTTCGAGCTCCGCACCGCGGTCGAACCCCTGGTCGCCGGCGAGCGGCCGGAGCCGGTGGTGCTCTACCTGCCGGGAGTGGCCAGGGACCGGCGAGGCTCGGTGCTGATGGAGCTCGAGAAGGCGGGGATGACCTGGGAGCCGCAGCTCCGCCACCTCGCTCGCCTCTGTCTCCTCCGGAATTTCACCCTCGGCGTCGTCGACGAGCTGCTGGCCGGTGACCGCAAGGTGTCGTACGCGGATCTCGCCCGGGCCGCAGCGAGCCACCCGGATGCCGAGCCGCCATCGATCCTGAGAAGCATCTTCCACGAGGAGCGAGAGAGCGACGGGCTGCTCACCGCTTGGCTCGCGAGCGACGCGCGCGATGCGGAGATCGCCGACAAAGAGGCAACGCGGGAGCTCACCAAGCTCGTGAAGGCCCGTCTGGGGCTCGACCTCGAACCCACGGAGCCCCTCGCGAAGCTGCGTGCCATCGTGCTGCGCCATCTGCTCGCGAACGAGTTTCGCCTCGATCTCTCATGCGCCGCTCCCGCCTCGCTCGACGGCATCGTGCAGCCATCCACGAAGGACGAAGAGACCGCCGTTCGCCTTCTCGCCCGCCGCCTGCGCACCGTCCACGCCGAGGTCTATGCGGCGCTCGCCGACCAGGTCGAGGCCGAGCTGGGGCTTGCGAGCGTCCAGCTCCCGGCCGCGGCACTCGGTACCATCGACACGTTCCGCTTCGAAGAGCAGGCGCTTCTGAAGCATGCCGGCGAGCTCATCGTTGCCGGCGAGCTCGAGACCGCCCGTCGGCTCGTCTCCGAGCGCATGAAGAGCTTCTGGCTCGACCGTGACATGGGCCGCAAGGCGCAGTGGGAGGCCGTTGGTCGCATGGCCGAGCTCGGCATGATCGCCAAGCGCGTGCGGGACGAGATCGATCGGTTGTCCGGCGGGGTGGCAGCATGGCTCGACGCCTACACCTCGCGCTCCGGGGCCGGCTGGTTCCTCCTCGACCGGGCCCAACGGCGGCTCGAAACCTGGGTGGCAAATCTCGACGACGAGCCCGAAGAGCGGCCACTTGCCATCGTGCGGCGCGCCTACGAGGAGACCGTTCACGCGATGTCCGTGGGGTTCACGAGGGCGCTCGAGGCGGCGAGCTGGACGGTGCCCGGCACCCTGCACCAGACGCAGATCTGGAGTGAGATCGTCGCCGACAGGCCGAAGCCCGTCGCCTATTTCCTGGTCGACGCCATGCGCTTCGAGATGGGCTTCGAGCTGTCCGAGCGGCTGCCGCACTCCACCGAGATCGCCGTGCGCGCTGCCGTCGGCGCGCTGCCCAGCATCACCCCGGTCGGGATGGCGGCCCTCATGCCCGGCGCCTCGTCGAGCTTCGCGGTCATCCGGAAGGCAAACCGGCTCGGAGTTCGGATCGACGAGGCGTTCCTGCCCGATCTCAAAGCGCGCCGGGACCATCTGAAGGCGCGGGTTCCGACGGTGGTCGACCTCTCGCTCGACGAGCTGCTCTCTTTGCAACCGTCGAAGCTCGAGAAGAGACTCGCGGAGGCGCAGGTCGTCATCGTGCGCTCGCAGGAGATCGACCACGCGGGAGAGACGAGCTTCACGTTCCAGGCCCGGCAGGTGATGGATATGGTCATCGCCAACCTCGGACGCGCCATGGGCAAGCTGGCGGCCGCCGGCGTCGAGCAGGCGGTGGTTACCGCCGACCACGGCCATCTTTTCTTCGCCTCCGACCAGGAAGAGGCGATGCGCGTCGATCCTCCCGGCGGTGAAACGGTGGAGATCCATCGCCGATGCTGGGTCGGCCGCGGTGGGGCGACCCCACCGGGCTGCATTCGGGTCGCTGCATCGACGCTGGGCTACGAGTCGGATCTCGAGTTCGTCTTCCCCGGCGGTGCCGCCGTCTTCCGGGCCGGAGGCGGGCTCGCGTACCACCACGGGGGCCCCTCGCTCCAGGAGATCGTGGTCCCGGTCCTGACTTTTCGCACGCCGGGCCGCACGGCCCCGGGCACCTCGGCCCCCGGACGTGCCACTCACCCGTCCGTGAGCGGTCTCCCCGAAGTCGTGACCAACCGGATCTTCAGCGTCAAGCTGGCGTTCGGAGACCAGATGTCGATAACCGAGCCCAGCGGCGTGTTCCGGCCGTTGTTGCTCGCCGGCGGACGACAGGTCGGCCAGGCGGGCATGGCGATCGACGGGGAGCTCGATCAGGTCACCGGGTGTGTCACGATCGCCTCCGGCCAAGCTGCGACCGTCGCCCTGCTGTTGACCGACGACACCGTCGACACCGTGCGCCTGGTCATCCTGGATCCGGCGACCGACAACGAGCTCTACCGTTCACCTAACGACATTCCGGTTCGACTCGGGATATCGAGACCATGAGCGACGACACGACACCCTCCCGCCCCGCCATGGACGCCGCACTCCCGTCCCGCGATCCGCTCGACGACAAGGCCAATCTCATCTTCGCCGGTAAGGTGGTCCGCAAAGACCTCGTGCGCAAGGTGAAGGTCGGCGCCAACGTGCCGGTCTTCGTGCTCGAGTTCCTCCTCGGCAAGTACTGCGCCTCCTCCGACGAGGTCGCGATCCAGATGGGCCTCTCGGTCGTCAACGACACGCTGGCCAACAACTACATTCGCGCCGACGAGTCGATGAAGGCCCAGGCCAAGGTCAAGGACCGCGGCCGGCACACCTTCATCGACAAGGTCAAGGTGCGCCTCGTGGACTCGGACTATTGGGCCGAGCTCAACAACTTCGGTCACCGCAACGTCCACATCCCCGAGCACTACGTCCGCGACTACGAGCGCCTGGTGATGGGCGGCGTCTGGGCGCAGGTGGACATGCGCTTCGAGTACGACGAGGAGTCGAGGGGCAAGAACCCCTTCTGGATCGACAAGCTGACGCCGATCCAGATCGCCACCTTCGACCTCGAGGAGTACTGCCGCCTGCGGCGGAAGATGACGACTGACGAGTGGCTCGATCTCATGGTCCGGAGTATGGGCTACGAGCCTGGGGCGATGACGCGCCGCCTGAAGATGCTCTTCCTCCTGCGCCTCATCCCCTTGACCGAGCGCAACTACAACCTCGTGGAGCTCGGCCCTCGCGGGACGGGAAAGACCTACGTCATCCAAGAGGTCTCGCCCTACGCCGCGTTGCTGACCGGACCGACGACGGTGGCGAACCTCTTCGGCCACATGAGCGGTCGCCACAAGGGGATGGTTCAGATCTGGGACCTGGTGGGTTTCGACGAGGTGGCGGACCTCCAGAAGATGCCGAAGGAGGTCGTCACCACGCTGAAGACCTACTGCGAATCGGGGACCTACCAGCGCGGCAGCGAGGCGGCTTCGGGCGAGGCCAGCATGGCGATGTTCGGCAACACGAATCAGCCGATCGACGTCATGGTGCAGACCGGTCACCTCTTCGCGCCGATGCCGGACGTGATCCGCGACGACATGGCCTTCGTCGACCGGATTCATTTCTACCTCCCCGGCTGGGAGATCCCGAAGATGCGCAACGACCTGTTCACAGACCACTACGGCTTCGTGGTCGACTACCTGGCCGAGGCGTTGCGGGAGCTGCGCAAGCACAACTTCACGGAGATCCTCGACCGCCACTTCGACCTCGGGAGCCACCTGAACGCCCGCGATCGCAAGGCCGTTCGCAAGACGGTCTCCGGCTTGACGAAGATCCTCTACCCGCACGGCGAGGCCGAACGGCACGAGATCGCGGAGCTCGTCGAGCTCGCGCTCGAAGGGCGGCGCCGGGTGAAGGAACAGCTCAAGAAGATGGGGGCTTTCGAGTACTACCACACCTCGTTCAGCTACACCGACAAGGAGAGCGGCGAGGAACGCTTCGTCGGGGTTCCCGAGCAGGGCGGGCGCGATCTCATCTCCTCAGATCCCCTCGCTCCTGGCACGGCCTACGCCGCTGGCGTGACCTCCGACGGCACCGTCGGCCTCTATCGCATCGAGATCTCGATCGCGACCGGAACGGGGAAGCTCAAGTTCGAGGGCGGACTGAGCGGCGCGATGCGGGAGTCCGTGCAGCGATCGTTCAGCTTCCTCCTGACTCGAAAGTCCGACCTGGGGGTGGCACGGGAGCTCGACACCTCCGATCTCCACGTCGAGGTGATCGACCTGCTTGGCAACCGGGTGGAGGCCGAGGTGGGAGTCGCCTTCTTCGTGGCCGCCTACTCCGCTCTCCGCAAGGCGCCCATGAGTCCGGCCCTTCTCATCCTCGGCGACCTGAGCGTCCAGGGCAACATCAAACCGGTCCGATCCTTGACCGAGCCGCTCCAGATCGCCATGGACAACGGCGCCAAGCGCGCGCTGGTCCCCATCGAGAACAAGCGCAGCTTCCTCGACGTGAGCGCCGACATCATGGAGCACGTCGATCCGATCTTCTACGGCGATCCGAAGACGGCGGCGATGAAGGTGCTGGGGGGCAGCTAGGCCCACACGCTCCTGCGCGTGGGTGAGCCTTTCTCGTAGGGATCCGAGCGCGACACGGCCTCGTTCGCCCGTCCGGAACCAGCGGCGCCTCGGGCCGCGGTCCCCTAATCCAGGCTCATCGAGTGTTCGCGAGGCAGGCTCGGGGGCCGCCCTCGTCGAGGGACGGCCCCCGAAGAGCCCGGCCCCTACTCCACCCGGTGCCGGATCTTGTGGCGCTCGATCCTGAGGTCCTCGACGATGAAGTTGCGGACGGTCTTCGTCTCGCCGTCCTTCTGGTAGGTGCGCTCGCGGAAGTGGCCGGTGACCCTGACGCGGTCGCCCTTGCCGACCAGGCGGGAGTGCTGGTGCCAGTCGTCGCAGCGGATCCAGCGGGTCACGTCGTTGCCCTCGGCGTCCTTCTTGCTGACGGCGATCGAGAAGGTCCGGACCTCGCGCTCGGGGGTGGAGAGCTCGCGCTCGACCATGTCGTCGATGATCGGGTCGTAGAACTGCTTCGTGAACTGCCGGCCGGGGATGGTGCGGGTCTCCGGGTCGCTGCCGACGTTGCCGTAGAGGGTGATCGTGGTCTTGCTGGTCATCTGCTTTCTCCTTTCGTCGTGGTTTCCGTCCAACACGGCCCGGTGGAAGCCCGGGGTGAACGAAGCCCGGACGGCAAGGCCGTGCGCAGCACGCCGGAGGCTTGGCCTTGCGGCCGGGCGCACCTCGGGCACGCTTTCCGGGACGTTGGGCGGGGACCGCGACGGAAGGAGGTAGATGACGGGACCACGCTTCGCCCTCGGGACGGCGGTGGGGGCTCGAAGACGAAGAGGTACGGGCCGCTCCAGGGTGGGTGGCTGGGCGAGCACGACGCCCCGGAGGAGACGAGGGGCTCGCGCGCAGACCGGGCGGGGGCACCCTGGAGCGTGGGGCGGGAGGCGTGACAGCGGCTTCTGGCTGGCGCGGCGCTCGCCTGCCCGGGCCTCGGCAGCAAGTTGGCCTCCCGGCAGGCAGGTCAGGAAGCGGTATTCGATTTTCAGCGCGAGTCTCTTGCCCGGCTGTTCCCCCAGATGCGAGGTTGGGCCTTCAGCCGTCAGCTCCGATGCCGAGGGCAGTCACCGATTCGCTGTGCCGCCTGGCCGCCTCTGCTTCGACCGTCCGGCGAGGGCGACCGCGGGATGGTCGGGGGGTGAGAGCGCTCCTGCTGCTTCCTGGCGAGGCGACGTGCGGTCTTTGGCTCGTGGACCCGAGTCGAGCGCGCTCGGCACCGGGCGGAGTAGGGCCCCCCGCGTGTGGTCTCAGGGGCTGTCGGCCATCACCGGCGGCCGGTAGTAGGCGCTTGAGGGCTCCCGGAAGTCGTTCCAGAAGATCGCACCGCAGGCGCTGCAGTAGCCGGCGCCCCACCTCGAGTAATGGGAGAGAGGGCTCAGCGGACCCAGCTCGGGCACGTCGACGACTGTGAGGCCGTAGCAGTGCCGGCCGGCTGCCTCCTCCGCTTCGAAGGCGGCAGCCACCCTGGGATCGCCCCAGCCGTGCCAGCCAGGGCCTCCCCAGCACCCGCCGCTCTGCTGACCGCAGTGCGGGCAACGCCCGGCCAGCCGCCGGCGGTCGATCTCGAGGAAGCCGGGCGGTGGGAGGAGCTTCGAACCGTGCCGGTCCGTGGCGACGCTCTTCGGTGCGAGGGGAAATGGCGGGCTCGGATAGTCGAGACGCCAGCCGGGAACCAGCGGGTTCCACTGCCAGACGCCGCCGAGGACGGCCGCAGGCGGCGGCGAGGTCGGCTCGGGATGCCGGTACTCGATCTCCCGATCTGGCCCGAATCGCCATGTGGCGTGAGGCCAGGCGGGGTCTCTGTCCCCGGAGCTGCCTCGGTTCGCAAGATCGGGCTCCCCCGGCAACGCCGGCTGGGAGAAGAGCGCGAGCTGATCGGTCAAGGGGAGCAACTCAGAACGCTCCACGCTGGCGGAGCGAGACGAAGGCGGGGGCCTCCCCGACGATGATGTGGTCCACGAGCCGGATTCCGACGACCTGGCAAGCTTCCGCCATCCGGCGGGTGAAGGCGAGGTCCTCGGCGCTGGGCGACGGATCCCCGCTCGGGTGGTTGTGGAAGAGGAGGATGCCGGCGGCGTTGACGAGCAGCGCGGCGGTCAGGATGCCCCGAGGCTCGACGGCCGCCCGGGTCAGCGTGCCGATGTAGGCGAGCTGGTGCCCGATCGCCCGGTTGCGGGTATCGAGGAACAGGGCGCCCATGACCTCCCGGTCCCGGGAAGACAGGATCCGGTGGAGGAAACGGGCCGCGGTCACGGGGTCGCCGCAGAGCTCGGGCGACTCGTAGGGGGTGGCCTCCTCACGGACGAGGGCCACGCGGTAGCGGGCGATGGTCTCCGGCTCGAAGCCCGGCTGTCCGGGCTCGACGAAGCTGAGGTGGTTCTGGGACTGGGGATCTCGGCTCTTGCGTCTGGGTGTCGTTCGGCGCATGCCCACCCGAGATGCAGCCGCGCAGCGACACGCCAAGGCGGGCCGCAGGCCACCCGGAGGGCACGGCCTTGCGCGGCGCGAGCAGCGGAATCGAATGTGGGGCGCCGGTGAAACGACATCGGAGCGAAAGCCAAGATCCCCAAGCTTTGATGCCCCAGCGAAGGCTGCTGCTGCTCGAGCGGATCGGGAATGCCACTGGACGGCAGGTCATCGAGGAGGAGAGCGTGCCCCTCGATGAAGACGAAGGGCTGACCGGCGCGATCGCACGGGGCGCGCAGGCGGATGAAGCTGCCGTAACTGGAGCCTAGCTGCAATCAGGCGAGGTGGAGGAAGAGCTCTGCTTTCGTGCCCCACCGGTTGGCGAACTCACGCAGCCTCTCGCGGAGCGTCTGGTCCGCGTCCATGAGGAAGTAGAAGCGGGAGCTGTAGGGGCGCAGTCGAATGGCATCCACAGTCTCGAAGCCGATATCGGTGAGGCGACTTGCGATGTGCCGAGCCTCGTTCGCCGCGCCACCAGGGTACCGCGTTTGATGGTGGTAGAGGAGCACCACACGGCCTGGTCGGCGAAGGGCGGCAAGCTCTGTGAGCGCCGTGCTCTTCGGGCTCAGTGACGCACCCTCGAGGCCATTGTCCGGATCAAGGAAGACGAGGTCCGCGGCTTCCACGGCTGCGACCATCTCTGCCCCCCAGCGAAGACGATCGGGAGCTCCCTGGGGGCACAGCGCGCGATGAAAGACCGCATCTGGTGGTAGGAGATTGAGTGCTTCGAGCTCTGAAACCGCACGGTGACGTCGGCCCGCACCGACTTGCTTGATAAAGCGTGCTAGCGAGTCGAACGTTTCGGAGTCTAGTGGGCGGAACCGCTCAGGCCGCTTGAGGTACTCCAGATGTCGGCCGAGGTACCCTCAGCCGGTGTGTAAATGAGTTGAAGGCGGCGTAACCTTCCGGTCACCAAGACCGAGGCTGGATCATCCAGCCAGGAAGGAGACACCGCCATGGTGGAGCAGATCACCGAAGGGAAGT
>Ga0255340_1000416_pt1 | contig 70315 bp, 62 predicted proteins | sample wastewater_treat_7_FD_192417 | JGI IMG/M metagenome (GOLD analysis project Ga0255340, IMG submission 192417) | Wastewater microbial communities from Lulu Island WWTP, Vancouver, Canada - plant10 | ecosystem: Engineered > WWTP > Wastewater > Unclassified | place: Canada: Vancouver, British...
GCTTCAGACAAATCAGTTACTGTAAATATCTTTCAAACTTTGATCAAGGAGGCGGACCCGTCGGTAACATTATCATTTGAACCAACGATGCACCTTCGGTAACATTTTCTTTTGGATTGACAGGGGATTGGATAGACTGACAAAATGGAGCTAAAAGGGTGAACGAGGGCAAATGAACCTGAAACCCAATGAACGAATCAGTCCATCGACCAATTCATTGTCCTTTCAACTGCTTTTTTCCATTTTGCGTAGGACTGATCTCTAACTGAAGGATCCATATGAGGAATCCATTGTTTATCCTGCGCCCAGTTGGAAATAAGCGCCGCGGTATCTTTCCAGAAACCGACTGCCAACCCAGCGGCATATGCCGCGCCAAGCGCCGTTGTCTCGGTGATTCTCGGACGTACTACGGGCACACCGAGAATATCAGATTGAAACTGCATCAACAGGTCATTGACTACCATTCCACCATCCACTTTTAAAGAAGACAATGAGGTCTGTGAATCGAGCAGCATGGCGTCAAGCACTTCTTTCGTTTGATAGGCCGTTGCTTCCAGCGTTGCCCTGGCGATGTGGCCTTTATTGGCGTAGCGTGTCAAACCGGCGATAACCCCTCTGGCGTCAGATCGCCAGTAAGGAGCAAACAAACCGGAAAACGCGGGGACGAAATAGACATCTCCGTTATCGTTCACCGTACGAGCCAAAGGTTCAATATCGGTGGATTTCTCAATGATTTGCAAGTTGTCTCGAAGCCACTGAACCAGAGCGCCGGCGATTGCAATGGAGCCTTCAAGACAGTAAACCGCAGGTTCATTGCCGAATTTATAGCCAACCGTTGTTAAGAGACCATTTTGGCTGTGTACTGGTTTGTTGCCGGTGTTTAACAGCATAAAACAACCTGTTCCGTAGGTGTTCTTGGCTTCTCCTGCGGCGAAACAACATTGACCTACCAGGGCTGCTTGCTGGTCGCCAAGATCTCCTGAAATCGGTACTCGGGCGAGAGGGGTTGTCGCATAACCGTAGATTTCCGAGCTTGAGGCGATTTTGGGTAGGAGCTTCCTGGGAATGTTAAGCATAGCGAGAAGTTCATCATTCCAGTCGAGGGTGGATAAGTCCATCAGCATGGTCCTTGAGGCATTGGTTACATCTGTTACGTGCATTCCTCCAAGCGCCCCGCCGGTAAGGTTCCAGATGAGCCAGGTATCGATGTTACCGAAAAGGATATCGCCTGAATCGGCGAGCTCTCGCAGACCAGGCTGATTGTCAAGTATCCACTTAATCTTGGGACCAGAAAAATAAGTTGCCAGTGGGAGGCCTGTACTGGCGCGGAAAAGCTCGTTTTTCCCTTCTTTTTTCAACGATTCAATGATGGAGGTAGTACGGGTGTCCTGCCATACGATGGCGTTCATCACCGGGAGGCCAGTTGAACGCTGCCACAGCACAGTCGTTTCCCGTTGGTTCGTGATGCCTAACGCGGCCAGGTCATCAGGAGATAAACCTGATTTTCTTAATGAGTTTTGGATCACTTCCCGGGTGTTGTTCCAGATCTCCAGGGCATCATGCTCTACCAAACCAGGTGCTGGATAGTACTGCTTGTGTTCTTTCTGATCAACAGCGGCGATATTTCCAGCGTGGTCGAAAACGATAAACCGGGTGCTGGTGGTTCCCTGGTCAATTGCCCCAATGAATTTTCTCATGATGTCCTCCAGTGTGGGTTCAGTAAAAAGATTATACAATAAGCCTGGTTGAGGATAGAGAGGATGACCATCAGGCTAAGGAATCTTGCGTTATTGCTGGTTTTATTGACTTCTGGTTGTTACGTTGGAGAAAAACAAGACAATCAGAATGCTCCCTTATCTATTGCGCAAATTCAGGGGTGCGCGCACACATCACCTTTCGACGGGCATAATGTGAGAGATGTGAGAGGGGTGGTGACAGCGAAGAATCACAATGGGTTCTATATGCAGTCCACAACGCCTGATGAATTGGATTGTTCTTCAGAAGGTATTTTCGTTTTTACTGATGTCTTCCCTGATGTTGTGCCTGGTGATGAGGTCAGTGTCAGTGGGCGTATACAGGAATTTATGCCGGGTCAGGTTAAAGACCAGAACTTGACCCTTACGGAGATCGTGGAACCTGAAGTGAAAATTTTATCCACTCACAACTTACTACCGGCGTATGTGGTAATTGGGTCAAGTGATAGAAAAACCCCTGACAAAATCATTGATAACGATGGTTTTCGAACATTTGATCCGAATGAAGACGGAATAGATTTCTTTGAAAGTTTGGAATCAATGCTGGTCAGTGTTGAGGGAGGGGTTGTTATTGGCCCCCGGAATACCTATAACGAGGTGGTCATCCTCCCGCAAGAATGCCGCTCGCTGAATCACATCTCTGAAAGCGGAGCGTTACTGCAAACAGAAAACGATGCGAACCCAGAAAGACTCATCCTTAATCTCAATAAGGAAAACAAACAGCAAGTCAATATCGGCGCTGCTCTCCAGGGGCGAGCGGTGGGCGTATTGGAGTATGCGTACGGGAATTACAAAGTGAAAACTTTCGGGCTGGTGGCGTTTTCAGAAAACAGTCCAGTGATTCCCAGGGTAAACACTCGGCAAAATTCTCTTACGCTCGCCACTTACAATGTAAAAAATCTTTCATTACAGGGCGAAGCCCGGCGATTTCGAGGAATTGCTTCGCATATCATCCATCAGTTGTCTGCGCCCGATATCGTTGTCCTACATGAAGTGCTGGATAATTCGGGTGACGTGGATGATGGCGTGGTGAGTGCGACAGATACTATAAAACGGTTGATAGAAGAAATTGCACGGCAAGGCGGACCGACTTATTCATTCCTTGCGGTTGACCCCGAAAATAACGCGGACGGCGGAATCCCCGGGGGGAACATCCGCTCTGTGATTCTGTATCAAACTGGTTCTGGTTTAATCCCTGTTGAGGAACCGGAATACGAAGAGATACCCCATAATCCAATGGTAATTGGCGACAGTCGATGGCCATTTAATGCAACGAGAAAGCCATTGATCGCATTATTTGATTACAAAGAGCGCCGCTTAATGGTTGTAGCGGTTCATCTCACTTCGCGAAGTTTGGATTCTCCTCTATTCGGTAGGGCGCAGCCCATTGAACGATTAGAAGAAGAAAAACGTATTGAACAGGCGAGATATATTGAGCAATTCCTTTACGACTTTCATAGAATTCACCCTGAAATTCTATTACTCTTAGCGGGCGATGTTAACGATGACACATGGTCAAAAACGATGACCGTATTGACTTCGCGCATCTTGCTCGATGCCGGCAACACAATCGCAGATACCGAACGGTTCTCCTTTATTTATGACGGAAACGCAATCCAACTTGACCAAATCCTTGTTTCAGACCCTGCTATTATTACGCAATATGCAATTCCTCACTTAAATTCCTTATTTGACTACTCTCTTCAGGTGAGCGATCATGACCCTGTGCTGGTCGAGCTGGACTTCGGAGAGAGAACCTCCCAATAGCGCGGAAGAACTACGATCCTGTTATTGCTCTCAGATTGCGTTCAGTTATCGTGCGGAAATGGTAACCATAGATGACCATGGTTATGGCCGTAGGGAATTTACGAATACCATGACGGATCGTCCACCAGATCAAATCCCAATAATAGCGGTATTCAATGGGATTTAACCCCATGACAAAGAGCGACTTAATAAAAGCCAGCAATTCGTTTAAGCGGATGTTGACGGTGACCTTTCGAGGGTTGAAATTTTCAAGGAAGGTCTTAATCCTGGGATAAAGCATCTGAGGAGCATAAATATTCTTCATGATACGAAAATACCCTCTGCTCAATATAGGCGGCGGGATTTTGGTTTGAATATTGGTTGTACCGTCCGAATTATCCCCTGACATTTCCTGCAGGATGCGACCTTCTTTTTCCATTCGAGCGTAGAGCTTCGTGCCGAATGGAGCCTGCAATAGGCCCACCATGGCGGTTACGATTCCTGAGTTTTGAATGAAGGTGATCATCCGATCGAAGATATCGGGCGGATCGTTGTCAAAGCCAACAATAAAACCTGCCATTACCTGCATACCGTGATTCTGAATGGTTTTTATATCTCTTATCAGGTCCCTTTTTGAGTTCTGTTTTTTATTACATTCAGAGAGGCTGAGCTCATTGGGTGTTTCTATGCCGACAAACACATCAACGAAGCCAGCGCGCGCCATTAGTGTCATGAGTTCTGGATCATCTGCCAGGTTAATGGATGCTTCGGTAATGAAGTGAAAGCCTGTTTTACCTTCTTTCCAGTCAATCAAAGCGGGTAAAAGTTCGTTTTTTAAAATCTTCTTATTCCCAATAAAGTTATCATCGACCACAAAAACATTGTGCCGCCACCCGGCGCGATAGAGTTGTTCTAATTCAGCAATGATTTGCTCTACGGATTTAATCCTGGGAATGTGACCCAATAACGCCGTGACATTGCAAAAATCGCAGTGAAAAGGACAACCGCGCGATACCTGAATACTCATGCACTCATATTGATTTAAGTCGATTATTGAAAGATCAGGTAGAGGACTGGATCGAATATCCGCGTACTCGGTGGTTTCATAAATTTTATGTAGTTGGTTGCCAGCAGTAAAATCAGCCAGAAATTGGGGGAAGGTAATCTCTCCCTCGTTTAGAACGAAGGTATCAATCAGCGGAAACTGATCGTGTTCACCTGTAAACAAGGGCCCGCCAGCGACGATGTATTTACCAAATTGTTTAACTCGGGGCAGGATTTCGTGAACCGAGGCTCGTTGAACATCCATTGCGCTGATGAAAACCAGGTCAGCCCATTGGATATCGGAGTCTTTTAAGCGATGGATATTTAAATCGACCAGTTTTCTTTGCCAATCTTGCGGCAGCATGGAAGAGATGGTCAGCAACCCGAGAGGAGGGTTGTTGTTTTTCCGGTTGACGAACTTTAAAGCGTGCTTGAAACTCCAAAAAGTGTCGGGAAACTGCGGGTACACCATTAATACGCGCATCATTACCTCCTTGATTGAACATCTTTAGTGTAATTAAGGTAGCTTGCGTATTGATGTGTCATAAGATACAGTTCAGACAGAAAACTGGCAAAGAACCACAGGGGAGTGTGACTTTATGGGGATTAAATTAGAAAACCAGGATGCTATAATAAACACCGATGGAAAAACAAAACGCTACAAGTTTTAACCTGAACACCGGAACTGACCTTGCCTTTGCTCTGGTCGTGTTTATTTCTTTTTTTTCCGCGTTCAGTTCATCACCTGTAACTTCGCTCTTCATGATTATGGTAATCATATGCTTGGGGGTCGCCTATGTTGCCAATGGGATATACGGTTTCTCATATGTTCGTCGAAACCAGCAAAAAAGAACCAAGCTGCTCTACTTCGCCAGTCAGTTGCTTATCAGTGGGTTGATCGTCTATTATGGTAAAGGCGCCGGCTTCACAACATTAATCATGCTGCCACTGGTAGCACACGCGGTAATTTCGTTGGACCAAAACTGGTCTCTTATCACCACCGTTGGTATTGTCATTGCGTATGTAGTTGCAGTGTGGTCCTTTTCAGGGGATATTCGAACTGTCTGGCAGGGGCTGCCTTTATTTTTCACCGGCGTAATTGTCGTATTGTTCTTTACTCAAATGGCGGTAAATGAAATAAAGGCGCGCAAAAGGTTGGAAATACTGGCTGCGGAACTATCCGAGGCTAATCATCACCTAAGCCTGTACGCGGAGCAGGTGCATGAATTGGCGATTGCCCAGGAGAGGAACCGCTTTGCCCGTGAAATCCATGATGGTTTGGGGCATTACCTGACCACAATTAACATGCAAATCAACGCGGCTGGCGCTTTGGTACAAACTGACCCTGCTCGCGCTTTATCAATGCTTGAAAAAGCAAAAATGATGACTTCAGAAGCGCTTGATGATGTGCGCAACTCGGTTTATGCGCTGCGCAAGGAGAGTGTCAGCCTGGAAGATTTACCACAAAGAATCAAGCAACTGGTCGAATCTGTACGTACGGCTACCTGCGATGTCGTTTTCCAAGTTACCGGAGAACCCAAACCATTAAGCCCACAGGCAAACCTTACTGTCTATCGCACGGCTCAAGAAGCGTTGAATAATGCCCAAAAATATTCGGGCGCAGCCAGGATTGATATTCACCTGGATTATTCAGAGGATCATATGGTTCACTTTACGGTTAAAGACGACGGGGCAGGAGCGGAACAAATGAATCAAGGGTACGGGTTAATCGGCATACAGGAAAGGGTTAGATTGATGAACGGCGTTGTTTCTATTGAAAATCACCCGGGGCATGGATTCGAGGTCAGGATCAGCCTGCCAGTGTAAAAATGACGATAAGAATTCTCATCTGCGACGACCAATCGCTTTTCAGAGAGGCTTTACGAACGCTGCTGAGAGCCCATCCTGATTTGGAAGTGGTGGGGGAAGCTTCAAATGGAGAGGAAGCGATTCGGTTCACTACTACTCTCTCGCCTGATGTGGTTCTGATGGATTTAAGAATGCCTGTAATGGATGGCGTTGAGGCGACCCGAAGGATAAGTCAACTGCGAAAAAACACCAGGGTGATCGTTCTCACTACATTTGATGATGATGAAACGGTGTTTGAAGGGTTGCGCGCCGGGGCGGTTGGTTACCTGTTAAAAGATGTTTCCTCTGAAAAACTCGTAGAGGCAATTAAAACGGCTTACGCAGGAGAATATTTCCTGGTGCCTTCTATCACCGCCAAAGTGGTATCAGAGTTTTCGAAAATCTCACGCCCGGCAACAAAAATCGATAACGAGTTTATGGCTGAACCCCTTTCTCCAAGAGAAATCGAGATTTTAAAAATTGTGGCTACGGGCGCAAGCAACCGGGAAATTGCTGACAAATTGTTCATTTCAGAGGGTACAGTAAAAAATCATTTATCAAGTATTTTAAATAAACTGGGCGTGCGCGATAGAATGCAGGCCATTTTAAAAGCAAAAGAAATCGGTATTATTAATATATAGCTTGGATCACAAATGCAACAAAGCCACCCAACTCCGAGTAGAGAAAAATTGACTCAATACGCCCCAGTGATTGGGGGAATATTGGTCATTAGTGGTTTACTTCTTTTATTAGACCAACGCCTACAAACCCGTTGGTTGTCACTGTCAATCCCGGCTTTTATCAGCCTGGCGCTCATTCTCTCCGGAATTATCCGCAAACATGTATGGTGGATTGTGAGCGGCTTGATCCTGGCTGGGTTGGGGACAGCCTTGGTTCTTTTCTTGGCACCCGCGTTAACTTTAGACATCTCTTCCAGGCTTGGCTATGCGTTACTCGCTCAGGGTGCTGCATGGGGGTTGATTTTTCTTTTGCTGGCATTAACGACCAAAAAAATCGCGTGGTACGCATTACTGGTCGCAGCGGTAGGCGCTGCGCTTTCGATCAACTTCATCGCCAGGCGAAATACGTTATTCGATTTTGTTTATTTTCTAACATTGGCGATTGGGATTGTTTTCTTAATCTGGGGGGTGTCCAGTAAAAGGGTTTCTCTCATCATTCCAGGAGCCATTCTGGCGACCACCGGCGCTGGAGTCTATTATGGGTGGAGCAACCCAGAAGCTCCTGGTGGTTTACAAAAAACGGGTATCATGCTGGCGTGGTTCGCCTTTGGCTGGCTTCTTATCACGGTTATCACAAGGGTAAGCCATAAACGTTTTACCTGGTGGCCGTTAATTCCAGGTGGGATTCTATTAATGGTTGGTGCAGGTCTTTATATTGGCGGTAACCCTCAAAACGCACTGGGGTTTTTAGGGAATACCGGCTCAATCGGTATGATCCTGATTGGGGTTTACCTGATTTTTCTTAAGTTTGGCATGAAGCGCTGATTTGCTCTACGAGAAGAGCGAATGCAAATCAGGCAGTCTTTCCCGCATTGCAACCTCTCCAGCCTGGATGATTTCTTTGACTTTCTGAAACCCAAAGAAAAGTGATACATCTGATGGAATAGCAGGGCGGATTAAAAGGTCAGGCGGATGCTGAGCCAAATTTATCTGAATAAACGTGGTAGTCATAATCATCTCGACCCTGTAGAAATCCTGCATAAAAGTTGGAAGAGGAAGAGGGATGCGTTCGAGGTTTGAGCCTTTATCACCTATCGTCGGTTCCTGAATTTTTTTGTGAACATCAACTGCCACGATAGGATACGGGCAGATATCTTTGATGCACTTCACGGGTACGTCATCCAGTATGCCGCCATCAACCAGTCGAAAGGGGCCTATCTCAACAGGTGAAAAAAAACCTGGGACTGCGGTGGTTGCCATGATAGCATCCAGCAAGTTACCCTCGCGTAATTCAATTTCGCTGCCAGTATTGAGATCAACCGCGTTCATTACAAGAGGGATTCTGGTTTGTTCGATACGAACACCTGGTGCAATGAACCGGGAAAGGTAATGACGAATTTTCTTACCAGCCAGCAGCCCCTTGCGGCTTGGCGCACGGTCAACCAGTTTTAACCATTCTCGAATGTTGCTCAGGCGGCGTGCGACGCGTTCAATCTCGTTGACAGGCATTCCAGTTGCGTATAAAGAAGCGATTAAACCTCCCATACTACAACCTGCCAGGAAGGAAATGTGAACCCCACATTCTTCGAGTACTTTAATCACGCCAATATGAGCCAGCCCTCTGGCACCGCCACCGCCAAGCACCAGCCCAATCTTTTTTTCCGGTAGGAGTGATTGAATCATCTTAACCCTCATTTTAATCTTTTTTGGGCAAAATTAACCCTGTTCAATAGCGCAACCGTCTGATAATATTCGTCCCTGTTAAAAAACAGGAAAGTAGATGGACTTGTGGTGAAAACAGAAAGAAAAGACATCCGAAATGTTGCCATTATTGCCCATGTGGATCATGGAAAAACCACATTGGTTGACGGTCTCCTAAAACAGGCGCGCGTTTTCCGCGAAAACCAGATGGTTATGGAAAGGGTGATGGATTCAAATGACCTGGAACGCGAGCGAGGAATCACCATTCTGGCTAAGAACACGGCCATTCTCATTCCTGACCCTAAAACAAACGCCTTGGTGAAAATTAACATCGTGGATACCCCTGGACACGCTGACTTTGGTGGAGAAGTGGAGCGTGTGATGAATATGGTCGACGGCGTGTTGTTGCTCGTTGATGCTGCTGAAGGCCCAATGCCGCAAACCAGGTTTGTTTTAAAAAAAGCGCTGGAAATGGGTCATAAAGCCATTGTTGTGATCAATAAGATGGATCGTAAAGATGCGGATGCGGAAAGAGCTGTGAACCTGACATTTGACCTTTTTGTTGAATTGGGCGCTACTGATGAACAGGCTGATTTTCCAATTATTTATGCGAACGCAATAACCCAACAAGCAGGCACAACCCCTGAACTTGAAAGTGACTTACAGGCGTTGTTTAAAGCCATACTTGAGACGATACCGGCACCGATTGTCGATATGGAAGCCCCTTTACAGATGCTGGTAACAAACCTGGGATATGATGAGTACCGAGGGGTAACGGCTGTTGGACGTATTCACGCGGGGTGCATTAATGAGGGTCAAACGGTTGCCCGAATCCAGAAGGATGGGAACGTTATAAAAGAAAAAGCCCGTTATCTTTACACATTTCAGGGTCTCGCGAAAGTGGAGACCGATTCTGTAAACGCGGGCGATATCATCGCCATCGCAGGTTTGGAAGGGATTGAGATAGGCGAAACCATCGCAGATCCTGAACAACCTGTAGCTTTGCCGGTGATCCACGTTGAAGAACCAACGGTTCGTATGACTTTTAGCGTTAATACTTCGCCCTTTGCTGGAAGGGAGGGCAAATGGAGCACTTCACGCAAGCTGCGCGAAAGATTACTTGGCGAACTACGAAACAACGTGGCATTGCGTGTAGTAGAAACTGAAAGCACAGATACATTTCTGGTATCGGGCAGGGGAGAATTGCACCTTGCCATCCTTATTGAAACGATGCGGCGTGAAGGTTTCGAGTTTCAAGTCTCCAAACCGGAAGCGATATTCACTGAAGACGAAAAAGGGAACGTTTTAGAACCTTTTGAGGAACTTCATGTTGATACAAGTCCGGAAACTGCGGGCGCAGTGGTTGAAATGCTTGGAAATCGACACGGGAAAATGCTGGACATGCAAAACAATGCGGATAATACCGTGCATTTGAAGTTTCTCGTGCCTACAAGAGGGTTGCTGGGCTTTCGCTACCAGTTTATGACCATTACCAGGGGGACCGGTGTACTGAATACTATCTTTCATGGCTATTTACCCTATTGCGGTCCAATTTCTTCGAGGGCAACCAGCTCGGTGGTCGCCTGGGAAAATGGGCAGACTTCTACTTTTGGTTTGAAGAACGCAGAAGAAAGAGGAGTATTGTTTATTGGGCCTGGGGTGGATGTTTACGAGGGGATGGTAGTGGGTGAAACTCAAAGACCAGATGATTTAATTGTGAATGTCTGCAAGAAAAAGCACCTGACCAACATGAGGTCCTCCAATAAAGACATTGAAATTCGTTTGACCCCTCCGCAACAGATGAGTTTGGATCAGGCGATCGAATATTTAGGCGAAGATGAGTTACTGGAAGTGACGCCTTTGAACTTCCGCATACGAAAGAAGATATTAAGTACCGAGGAAAGAGGAAAGCAAACAAAAAAGGCGAAAGAACTATTGCATGATTGAAGCATTGGCGGTGTTTTACTGGCTGGTGGGAAAAATCTGACGATTAAAATCCTTGACATCGCTAATTTATCATGATAAATTAATTATGAAGGATGCAAAGTAGTTCTTGCTGGATGTAATAAACGACAGCCTGAAGCGAACACTCCAGGGCTGTTTTTATTTGACTGCTCCGAAAGAACGAAAAAATAATCCGAATTTTTTGTAAGTTTGCTATAGGAGGCAAAGAAATGTCAGAACGTATCGTCGGTACAGTCAAATGGTTCAACGGGACCAAAGGTTATGGCTTCATTTCTCGTGAAGGCGGAGAGGATGTCTTTGTGCACTTTTCTGCGATCCAGGGTGAAGGCTATCGCAATCTCGAGGAAGGGCAGCAGGTAGAATTCGCAATTGAAAAGGGACCGAAAGGCCTTCAGGCCAGCAACGTTGTCGTAGTCAGCTAATTTTAAGGCTATTGTAAACAGGAATCCCGCCAAAAAGCGGGATTTTTTTTATTCCTCTTCGATTGCTGACCAATAACCTTTATCTAATTCATCATCTGACAAATGCGCGTATCTTTGAGTCACAGCGATGTTTTTGTGCCGGGCTAATTCCTGGGCTAATTTTAGATTTCCCGAAGCCCGTAAAACCCTGGTGACGAAATAGTGTCTAAACGAGTGAGGCGTGATCGTGCCCACAGCTTCGGGTCCGATGAATTCCAGCACTCTCGACGCAATGATGTTTCGGCCAGTCGTTGTGGTCATTGGTTTGGTTTTTTTGCCGCTACCGCGGTCGTGGCGGGCAAAAAGGGGTAAAGACCCCAGTGGTTTTCCGGTGTTTCCATCGATAACAGCCCGTTCTTTCAGGTAATCCATCAATGCGGAGGTCGAGCGAGTTGAGAAGCGCACAATATCCTCCCGGTTTCCTTTTCCAATAATCATGGCTTTACCTTCATTCCAATCAAGGTCGCCGCGACGTAAATTACAGGCTTCGTGCACACGAAGCCCGGTATCAGCAAGAGTGTATAAAAAAGCCCTGTCGCGTAGGTTAACCAGGCGGTCAGCCAAATTGTCAGTGTTTTGGCTTTGCAAACGTTCCGCTTTTTCAAGGATCTGGTCAATTTGTGATGCCGGGAACTGAGGTAAGCGTTGCCCGGGCTTTCGGGCGCGTTGTTGGATCAGTAGCCGCACGCGTGGCAGGTTAATTTCCACAAGTCTTTCTGATACCAGATACTCAAAAAAACCTGTGAGCGCTGTCAGATAAAGGCGTTCGCTTGTGGCGGCATGGTTTTTTAATGCGTTGGTCATCCATAAAATAGAGTCTTCAGCAAGGTTACGGATAGAGGTTTGCTCAGGTTCGATGTTCTTCTGCCGTAAAGTGTTCTGATAGAAAACCAATGCATTTCTGTAGGTAGCCGCTGTCCTGGGGCTGCGCGCGAGCTGAACAGAGCGAATAAAATCGTTTATGGCTTCAGAAATTGATTTCTCCAAAATTACTCTCTTTTTCAATACGAATAATGTTTATGATAATAGTACTTATCGAAACCATATAGATTATACCACTTCCCTCGTTATTTGATTGACAAATATTGGTGTTTTTTATCTACAATACAAGTGTAAAGCACAAATATTTTGAAAAAACTTTTGTTAAATACCTTTCCTCGCGTCTCTATCACCTGGAAATTGTTTCCAAGGAACACACCTCTTTCCACCATTCCCCGTAAACAGAATGGTTTAAAAGACAAGTTGCTATAAAATAAAGCTAATTGAGAGCCCAAAATGGAAAAAAATCTCGTTTACCTGCCTTATGGACGCGGAACCCTCACTTATGAAATAAACGGAAATCCTGCTCGGTATCAATTGATCCAACCGAATAGTGAGCTTTCCCAAGTAAGGTATTCGCGAAAAGCTGCGCGAAAAGCCCTGGCCTCCCCCATTGGAGTGGAAAATCCTTGGGCAGGCGTTGGTGAAGACACCACGGTTGCCATAACAGTCAATGACAAAACACGACCGGTACCGAACACCATCCTCTTACCTCCCCTGCTGGAGGTGCTGCAAACTAAAGGTGTGAAAAAAGAAAACATCACCATATACATTGCCTCAGGCACGCACATTCCAATGAATAAAGGTGAATTTCCATTAATTTTAGGAGATGAAATACCACAGCAATTCAACGTTATACCTCACAATTGCGATGACAAAAGTCAACTATGCGAAATAGGCGTAACTTTTCGAAAAACCCCAGTAATAGTCAACTGTGGTTTTTATAAATGTGACATAAAAATCGTAGTTGGAGATATAGAACCGCATCATTTTGCTGGATATTCTGGCGGTGTTAAGTCGGCGGCGATTGGATTAGCCGGCAGGAAGACGATTAATGCCAATCATAAACTCCTTTTAGATGAAAATTCTGTTATCGGGTGTTTCCAGCAAAACCCCTTACGGCAAGATATCGAGGAGATTGGCTCATTAATGAAAATTGATCTTGCGTTGAACGCAGTATTAAACCAGGAAAAAGAAATCCTTGCGGTTTTGTTCGGCAAACCAGACGCGGTGATGAAAGCAGGCATCCAGGTGGTTGACCAGATCAGCCGGATACCTATCAGCCACGCATATGATATCGTAATTGCCTCCGCTGGCGGGTACCCTAAGGATATCAATCTTTATCAGGCGCAAAAAGCAATGACGCATGCGTCTTTGTTCTGCAAACCTGGCGGCGTTATCGTGCTAATCGCAGAATGCGAGGAAGGTGTTGGTTCAAATGGTTACCTGGAGTTTATGCGAGGGATTCGAAATATCCATGAGGTGATTGAAAAATTCACCCGGTCTGAATTTAGGGTAGGCCCACACAAGGCTTTTCAGATCGCGAAAATTTTGCAAAAGCACCAGGTCTTTCTTTTCTCTTCAATTCCAGTTCGCCAGGTGCAGTCTTTGCTGTTGAAACCACTCACTTCGCTACAGGAAGTGCAGAACTTGGTCGATCAGTATCCTGGGGCTGAAATTGCCCTGTTACCCTACGCGACCGCCTGTATTGCGGCATATAAAAAGGAGTGAAATGGCTGACCTTCATCATAAGCTGAGGAACCCTCAACTGGATGGCTCTGCCTTTTTTTGGCCCAAAGGCGATGTGGCGGTTCTGTGTCTGCATGGCTTTACCGCTACCACAGTTGAAGTGAGGAAGATAGCTGCTTTTTTGTCAGAGCAAGGTTACAGTGTGAAAGCCCCTCTCCTTCCAGGTCATGGAAGCTCCGCTGAAGAGATGAATAAAACCCAATGGCAAGATTGGTACTCCGAGGCCGAGAAAAGTTATCTAGAGCTTGCTGAAAGGTACCAGAATGTTTTTGTGCTGGGTGAATCAATGGGCGGGTTGCTAACGCTGCATCTCGCCCGGCAGCATCCCCGGATTTCTGGCATTTTATTGTTCGCGGCTGCGATTCACGTCAAGAATCTTTGGATGTCCAGGATACTGTGGCCATTTGTTCCAGCAATTAAAAAGAAACCACCTGATAATGACCTACCACAACAGAGTTACACCGAGTTCCCCTTGCGAGCAGCTGCCAGTTTATTTGAATTGCAAATAATTGTACGAAAAGAATTAACTCAAATTCATACCCCTGTTCGAATCTTTCAGGGTAAGCACGATGATACGATTGACCCGTTAGGGGCTGTACTCGTTTATGAAAAGATCGCTTCTTTGGATAAAGAATTGGTCATTCTAACTGAATCTTGCCACCTGATTTTACTGGATAAGCAGATGCCACAGGTTCAACTTATGACACACGAGTTTATACAAGAGGTACTGAAAAGGAATCCATAAGGGATTAAGGTTATAATACCTTTTACCTTTACTTATGTTAGGGATGAAAGCGGAGAAAAAATGGAAAAGAGTAAAAATACCTTTGGTAGAACCACCATTGCCCCCGAAGTGTTAGTGTCTATTGCCCAATTAGCTACCCTGGGAGTGGAAGGTGTCAGTCACCTCACTGCTGGCTCACGAGATGTGAACACGCTGTTTAAAAAAGGCATTAATGAAGGTGTGAATATCTCTGTTGAGGACAACCTCGTTTATATTGATCTGTACGTTGTTTTAAAAAGGAACTATAACGTCCGAGATGTCAGCCACAATATCCAATACCAGGTTGCCAGGTCGATCTCTGAGATGGTTGGCATGGAAATCGGTCATATTAACATTCATGTGGAAGATATCGATTTTGGAGAAGCGTAATACCGCATGAAATCACGAACGAGAGCGCGTGGAATCGCTCTTCAGGTTTTGTATGAATTGGATATTGCCGGTCACCCCCTCGAGGCGATTATTTCTGCCCGGCTTGATGAAGAGAAACTGGACAAGAACCTCGAGGATTTCGTTCGTGAAATCGCCTATGGCGTAACACCTATTGTAGAGAAGTTAGACGAAATTATCACCGAACACGCCCCAGAATGGCCGCTTGACCAAGTAGCCATCATTGACCGGAATATTTTACGCGTCGCTTTGTGGGAATTTGCCGTGGCTAAATGCACACCTATCAAAGTGGCTATCAACGAAGCCATCGAGTTAGCAAAAATATATGGGTCTGACAGTTCTTCTCGATTTATCAATGGCGTTCTTGGCAGCCTGGTCAATCATTCGGGAGAAATCCTAAATATCCTGAACAGGTAGCAAAGGACCCCATACCTCACCGTTACTGAAACGGCTGGCACAAACACCATATGAAATTTTCCTCCCTTCGGATCAACCTTCTAATAATTGCCTGTTCTTTCCTTTTCATTGTTTCCTGCGCCCCAGCAACAAGGGGGCTTATTCAAAATAACACCCACGCCCGAATTCCCATGGCGGAAGTCCTATTTCGGGTAAAAATACCTGCCCCAATACCTGAAGGATCAAAGCTGATGATGGAGATCCTGGACGATGTGAGCGGGATCTATTTTAACTCTTCACGCTTCAACCTTTCTCTTGATAGTGGGTTGGATTATTCAATTCGAATCCCTCTGCCCGCCTCGACAGATATTAAATACCGATATGTTCTTGTTGGAGATGGAACCACTTATGAATTCAATTCACAAAGCCAACAGGTTCGTTTTAGAATTGCACGAATAAACGGCCCAGAAATTATCGAAGATCAAGTTTCCGGTTGGGCAAGCGGGCAATATTCTGGCCCTGTTGGAAGCATTACCGGTCAAATTATTGATAGCGCGACAAATGCTCCCATTCCAAATTTACTGATTTCAGCAGGCGGTGTACTGGCACTCACCACCTCTGATGGTACGTTTGAGATGATAGGTCTTGCAGCCGGCAAGCACAACCTGGTGGTATACAGTATGGATGGGGCTTACGAGACCTTTCAGCAAGGGGCAGTCGTTGCGGAAAACGCGCTTACTCCTGTTCAGCTCGCGCTACGTGCAAGAGACAAAACCAAAGTCACTTTTGAGGTTGTGCTCCCCTTTGGCATGGATAAATCCTTACCACTGAGGTTTGTGAGTAATCTGCAACCGTTGGGCAACGCTTATGCAGAACTGGCAGCAGGTTCTGCCGGCAGCGCGGTGAATTATCCGCAAATGAAGAGGGTCGGTTTAAACCGCTACTCAATGACGCTTGACCTGCCCGTAGGGTTTTACCTTCGTTATAAATACTCATTTGGAGATGGCTTCTGGAATGCCGAACTGGATAAGGAATCCAAATTCAGGGTGCGGGACCTGCTGGTGACTAAAAATTTGATCATCAAAGACCGTGTTTTCTCTTTTTCAGCAAAAGGCACCCAACCTGTTCACTTACTTGTACAGGCACCAGTTGATACACCCGCACAAGAAACGGTTTTTGTCCAACTCAATCCTTTTGGCTGGATGGAGCCATTGCCAATGGTTCCCGTTGGGAACCATTTATGGAAATTCACCATCTTTTCTCCACTTCAATACTTTCCCAGCGTGCAATATCGCTACTGTCGAAATGGTTTATGTGAACTTGCAGCCGAACGAGCAGACTTGAAGCGCGTTATCTTACCGGGCAATAATGAACAGACTTTAAACGATGTCATTTTTGCCTGGCAAAATGTTGATAATTTCACCATTGACACAACGCAGTACCTTACGCTGGAGGCGATACAACCGAAACCCGGCTTCATCGCGGGCGTAGAACTCACCAGTGAGAAATCACCTGCCTGGCGCAATTCAATTGATGAGGGACTCAAGTTTGCAGCAAAGATTGGCGGAGATTGGGTGGTATTGACGCCCTCATGGACATACGCAGAGAGAGGTAACCTGCCTGAATTATTCCCCTCGCCCGACCACGATCTGCTTTGGACGGAACTGATGAATCTGAATAGCCATGTGGTGATGAACGGGCAGAAAACAATTCTTTTTCCTGTAATAAACTACGCGCAAGTCAGTGAGTTTAAAGATGCACCATCCAATAGCGTTGACTGGGGCGTGAATTTCAGCGAGCAATACCAAAAATTCATCAATCATCATGCCGATCTAGCACAAATGCTGTCAATTGAGGGATTAATCATTGGAGGCATGCCTTTGCCAGGTAATGAGGGCACTCATTTGGCGGGACAGCAATTTGGAGAAGTCGAATGGGATGAATTAATTACCGGAGTTCGGCAAAGGTATTCTGGTAGGTTGATTGCGGCGGTTTATTTGGATGCTAATACACAGGAATTCCCTGCCTGGTTGAGCCAGGTCGATATTCTTTACGTGGTTTACTCTCCTAAGCTGTTTCAAGATGATCCTTCCATTGAAGAAATGAGACATCAGTTTGACGCATTTCTCACCAACCAGGTGCAGCCACTCCAGGCGCAATTTGGCAAGCCGGTTTTGATCGGCTTTGAGTATCCTTCAATGAGCCCAGATCTTTCAATGAACCTCGCTGGACAGGCGAAGGCGTACAGCGCAGCTATTATGAGTGTTGCCTCCCAGAGCTGGATTAGCGGGTTTATCTCGAGAGGGTTCAATCCATATGTTGAATTGCAAGACAATTCGGCGACCATTTATCGTAAGCCTGCTTCTGAAATACTTTGGTTTTGGTTCCATTATCTGCTCAATAAACCACCTGAATGAATAAATTATTTGGAGGAATGAATTGACAGCTGAACTGCCCTTGCATGCACTAACTGCGCACATCGGATTACGCCCCGAAAAAGAGGCGAACGTCAATTTATGCAGCGCTCGGCTTGTTGAGCACGCCGTTATCCATCGTGAGTGTTGCCTATCCAGCAGCGGCGCGGTGATCGTTGAAACGGGTGAACATACTGGTCGTTCTCCCAACGACAAATTTATTGTGGACAATGGCACTGAAAGCGACCGGCAAATTGCCTGGGGAAAAACCAATAAATCCATCTCGGTGCAACAATATGAACAGATATTCGTTAAAGTCAAACGCTACCTGGAGACCAAGGAGCTTTTCATACAGGATGCGATTGCTGGGCGGGATAGGCGATACGCGCAGCATTTTCGGATCATTTCAGAAAAAGCCTGGGCAGCGCTCTTTACCCGTGACTTGCTTTTTCCTTCAGATAATGACAGCCCAGTAAAACCGGATTTCACCCTTTTACACGCGCCTGATTTCTACGCTGATCCTGGCGTGGATGGAACGCGTACCGGAACCTTCATCATCCTCAATTTCGCTGAAAAAATCATCCTTATTGGCGGCACATCTTACGCTGGTGAGATAAAAAAATCGGTCTTCACTGCCATGAACCGAGTTCTCCCTGAGGTAGGCGTTTTTCCAATGCACTGCTCAGCCAATATTGGCGAAAATGGTGAAACAGCTCTTTACTTTGGGCTATCAGGCACTGGTAAAACCACATTATCGTCCACTCCTGACCGTTTCCTGATAGGGGATGATGAACATGGGTGGAGCGCCAATGGCATTTTTAATTTTGAGAACGGATGTTACGCGAAAACAATTAACCTGAGCCAAGAACTTGAGCCGCAAATCTGGGAAGCTTCGCAAAGGTTTGGCGCAGTTTTAGAGAATGTTGGGTTTGATGAGAATACCCGCGCTATTAACTTCATGGATGGCAGCAAAACGGAAAATACCAGAGCCGCGTATCCCATTTCGTACATTGAGGGTCACGTCAAATCGGGCACTGGACAGCACCCTTCGCACATCTTTTTCTTAAGCGCTGATGCTTTTGGCGTGCTTCCGCCAATTTCAGCGCTTAACCGGGAACAGGCTGTGTATTACTTTTTATTGGGTTATACAGCAAAACTGGCAGGTACAGAGAAAGGATTGGGCGCAGAGCCTGAAGCGACCTTTTCCACTTGTTTTGGAGAACCTTTCCTACCGCTGGCACCCACGGTGTATGCGGACCTCTTGCTCAAGAGAATTGATGAGCATCACCCGAAAATCTGGCTGGTGAACACCGGCTGGAGTGGAGGAGCCTTCGGCACAGGCAGCCGGATTAAACTTCCCTACTCCAGAGCGATGATCAAAGCGGCTCTTAATAATGAACTAGCAGAAGGGAGCTTCCATTCTGATTCAACCTTCGGCTTAAGTATTCCCGCGCATATTGCGGGTGTGCCTGATTCAATTCTTGACCCGATAAACCTTTGGCGTGATAAAGCCCAATTTCACCAAACAGCAAGCGAACTGATTTTCAAAATTCGCGAACGAATGAGGTTTTTTTCGGGAAGCCTGGATGAAGCAATTCTCGCTAGCGGTCTGGTATTACCGGGTTAATCAACCCGTATTGATGCGTTACGGGTGAAATAGATAAGACGCTACCACTCCTGCGAGCACTAAAAAAGGAGCGTACGGTATGGCTGAAAAGGATTGGTAGCGTCTGGTGATTACTTTAACGAGGATATAAACTAACGAAAATGCCCCGCTGGCGAAAATCGCGATCAACAGCGTTGTTAAAATTGTAGGCCAGCCGTTAAAAAAGCCAATAAAAGCGCAGACGTAAACATCGCCAAAACCAAGGGCGACTTCGTCAATTGCGTACCCTCGAATCCGACCCATCATTTTATTAAATAAGACGCCTAAATAATATAACCCCAGCATGATTAAAAAGCCAGCAAGGCCCCCTACAAGGGTGCTCCACAGGTTGTGTAACAAGATCCCATATATTAAGAAAAAAACCAACCCAAATACACTGGTTTGGATCAACACGACGCGATATTCAATATCGATCACCAGAATTATCCCGAGGAAAACAACGATCGGGAGGGTTGCCCAGAACGATAAACCCTCGAGCGGGAAGTAATGAAGCAAAATACAGGACAGAATAGTTAAGATCGTTACCAGGATAACCCTTAGAGATGTTTTATTACCGCACTTTGAACATTTGAAAGAAAATAAATATTCTTTAAAAGAAAAAAGTTTTCCACAATTCAAGCAAATAGGGCGAGACAACCTGCGCGTGATGGGCAGCACATCTGAGAGATAATTGATGATTACCGCTGCGACTGCCCCGACAATTGCGTTAATGGCTACCACCATGAAGCCCTCACATAGGAATTTGATTAATAAAAAAAGTGACTCACACGAGAATAGTATAATGCAAAGAAAGGAATCACTCTGGTGCTGAAAGGTCAGTCTTCAAACCTGTTAACTTTCATTTCCAACCTTTTAAATTCATCTGATAGTAAAGGTTGCATACCCTTTCTGCAAGAACTTGCTCATCGCGAAGCAATGCTTGCGCCCTTTCCCCAAGGAATACATCCCGCCTTAGTTGATACGCTGACCTCAAAGGGAATATTGAACTTATATTTACACCAGGCTGAATCTTACACAGCCTGCCAGAAGGGAAAAAACCTGGTTATCTCTACCGGCACTTCCAGCGGTAAGAGCCTTTGCTACCAGCTGCCGATGCTGGACAGTATGCTGAAAGAACCTCGTAAAACGGCTTTGATGTTGTTCCCCACAAAGGCCCTGACCAATGACCAATTGAATTCGCTCCAGGCTCTTATCCCAAAAAAGGGACCTTGTCAGCCAAAATGCGCTGTATATGATGGAGACACACCTCAACGAGAACGGGCTGCGATTCGAGACCAGGCTAACATACTTTTAACCAATCCAGATATGCTCAACGTAGGCATTCTACCCCATCACGCGTTGTGGGCGAGATTCTTCGAAAACCTGGCTTACGTGATAATTGATGAAGCGCATATTTACCGGGGCGTCTTTGGTTCGCATATCGCCAACTTAATCCGGCGGTTAAAGCGAATCGTGGAATTTCACGGAGCAACACCCAAATTCATCCTCACTTCAGCGACAATTAAGAACCCCAGACCATTAAGTGAGGGACTAATAGAAGAGGAAGTTGAATTAATCGCACATGACGGTTCACCCCAGGGAATGAAGTATTTTATGGTGTATAACCCACCATTGGTTTACGAAGAATTGGGCGTACGTGAGGGATTGCTGCTCTCTGTGAGAAAATTCGTTTCCTCGTTTTACCGCTTTCAGGTTCAAACGCTGGTTTTTTGCCGGACGCGCCGTTTGGTTGAATTGCTGCTGAGAGATGTGAAAAATGACCTGCAAATCACCAATAACAGCGTTCGTGGCTACCGCAGCGGTTACCTGAAAACGGAAAGACGCGAAATCGAGTCTGGATTAAAGGCCGGTGAGGTAACAATAGGAATCGCGACGAACGCCCTGGAGTTAGGCGTCGATATAGGGGGAGTTGATTGTGTGCTTTTAGCTGGCTACCCCGGTTCCATCGCGAGTTTGCGCCAGCGCATCGGTAGAGCCGGCAGGATGTTCAACCCATCACTGGCGATTTTCATCGCGTCGATGAACCCCTTAGACCAGTTCCTGGCTCAAAATGCCGAGTACCTGCTGTCCAGAGACCTGGAGGAAGCTCTTCTCAACCCTAATAACCCCCTGATTCTATTGGAACATTTGCAATGCGCAGCGGCTGAACTGCCTTTGGATGACACTGAGTATTTCGGGAAGCTGAGCCCCGAAGAACTGAAACCATATTTGGATTACCTGACACAATTAGGCGTACTGCACCGAAAAGGAAAACGCTACTATTTTGTGTCTGATGATTACCCGGCCCAGCATGTCTCGCTGCGTAATACGCCCTCAAATGCCATTGCTCTACGTTGTATGAACAACGGAGAGGTTGAAGCCGTCGGCGAGGTCGATTACAACAGCGGGTTGTGGATGGTGCACCCAGGCGCGATCTATATTCATGATGGAGAAACTTACCGCGTGGATGAACTCGACCTGGCAAATAGCCTGGCTTTTCTAGTTCCGTGTGATGAGGATTACGTCACCGAGCCAGTTATTTCTGCCGAAATAGATGTCCTTTCAGTTAAAAACACATCAGATCATCGGCTCTACCAGCTCAATTGCGGAGAAATAAAAGTACGTTCCCAGGTAAAAGGGTACAAGCGTATTATATGGAGCACGAAAGAGGTAATCGATACAACAACCCTGGACATGCCGGAAACGACCTTGGAATCGATGGGCGTGTGGTTGGTGCTTAAAGATGAATGCGTGGAGTTATTAAGAAAGGAAGGTTTGTGGAATAGTGATCAAAACGATTATGGGCCTCATTGGAAGAAAATTCGGAATGAGATCCGCGCTCGTGATCAATTCCAATGCAAGGTATGTGGTCAGCCTGAATCGCAGGTTGAGCACCATGTTCACCACAAAGCCCCTTTCCGCTTATTTACTTCACTTGAACAGGCGAACAATCCTGAAAACCTGGTGACTTTATGCAAAAAGTGTCACGCGCTAGTGGAAAGCCAGATACGGGTGCGCAGTGCTTTATCAGGATTAAAATACCTGATGAGCGCCCTCTCACCTTTACTGGTAATGAGTGACGTCGGTGACCTGGCCAGCTACTTTGACCCTGCTGCGAAGTTCGCAGATTGTAAGCCGGCGATCATCATTTATGATAATATCCCGGCTGGTATTGGTCTTTCAGAAGGGATATTCCAGCGTTTTCAGGAATTGCTTGAGAAGGCACGGGAGGTGATTACGCGTTGTGATTGTTCGGATGGCTGCCCTTCCTGCGTGGGGCCTGCCCTCGAAGGAGCGTACGGCGGGAAATTCGAAACGATGGAACTGATAAAATATCTTCTGGAGACACCAGCGCATGGAATCAATGTCTGAACGGCTGAAATCATTAGGGTTTAAAAAAGCGGTATCCATTCCCCCCAGCACAGCCAAGAGCGATGTGAAGCTTGAAAGCGCGGTTGATGGGAAGGTCATTCGGAATTCCCTGGGCGAATTCGTGCTTAAGGAAACACTTTACCCGATGAATCATCAACACGGCGTGGTCACTTTCCATAACGATTTTCAAACAGAGACCATTCATCGGACAGCGAAAATTACCCCTGAGTCACCTTCTCTTGAAAGGCTCTTGTTTATAGATACAGAAACTTCAGGATTGTCTGGAGGAACAGGAACATTTGCTTTTTTAGTTGGATATGGGCGATTTTCAAGTGAAGGATTTTTACTTACACAATTAATGATACGGGACCCAGGTGAAGAACCAGCCATGTTGCTCCACCTGATCAATCAAATCAATGACAAAGACATTTTTGTTTCGTTCAATGGAAAATCCTTCGATATCCCCCTGCTACAAAACCGGTTGGTGCTGAATCGACTGGCGGTAAAATTGCGCGAATTCCAGCACATGGATATGCTGCATATTTCTAGGAAACTTTGGAAGTATAGCCTTGAATCTTGCTCCCTCAAAACCATTGAGAATGCTATCCTGAAATTCACAAGAACCAGTGATGATGTTCCGGGATGGATGATTCCTGATATTTATTTTGCTTTCTTGCGCACGGGAGACCCCAGTGGATTGAAAGAGGTTGTTTATCATAATGCACAAGACATCATTTCCCTGGCGGCTCTGTTCATCCATGTTTCAAAATTGTTGGCAGGGAGTCTTTCTCCAAGTTGTGTACCAGTGGATGACCTTATTGCGATCAGTCGTATCTATTGGGACCTGGGGTCTTACGAGGTCAGCCAGAAGATACTCAACTCCCTTTTGCCGCGAACAAAGACAACTGAACAGAGAATTGTGATTAATGCTTCTCTCGGGCGAATTTTCAAGAAAATTGGACGTTCAAACGAAGCTGTCCGGTACTGGCAAGAGGCAGCAGAAAACGGTGATGCCGCTGCGTGCATTGAACTGGCGACGTATTACGAGCACTCAACCAAAGATTGCTCAACAGCCCTGCAGTGGTGCGAGAAAGGCTTACAGGCGGCAAAGAATGGCGAAAAAGGCTCGGCAAATAGCCGTTACTTAATAAATATACAAAAAAGGATGACACGATTGCAGTTCAAGAGGAGTAACCATGTTTAAACGAACCCCGCGAAATGAAGTGGTCTTTGTCGCCAATGGAATGCTTGAAGCTGAATCAGTGAAAATATTGTTGGAATCTTTTGGTATCACCGCATATACGAACCAGGAGTCCGCGGGGACGGTTTATGGATTGACAGTGGGGCCGTTAGGTGAGGTTGAGGTAATTGTACCGCCTGAGCAGGTCGACAACGCGAGAAAGATCATCGCAGAGATGAAAGCTGGTAATCTTGAGGTTAAAGACAATGAGTAAAGCCAGTAATCACGATTGGTTTTGGCGGCTCTTCAACCCATAATATACCTTTTCAGGCGTCAAGGGGAATCCATCAAACCAGATTCCAGTTGCGTCGTGGACCGCATCAATCACCGCTGGTGCGAATGGCAGGTAAGGCATTTCGCCCATACCTTTGGCGCCCCAGGGTCCAGACTGGTCGCCGTATTCAAGGATGATCGAATCAACCTTGCGGGGTATATCCATTACGGTGGGAATCAAATAGGTGGACAATCTATCAGTAAGGACGTGCCCATTAACCTGAATGAAATTTTCTAACAGGGTATAACCTTGCGCCTGGACGACAGCACCTTCAACCTGACCTTCGATTAGATTGGGATTGATCGCCTTGCCCACATCATCCGCGCAAAGTACCTTCAGAAGAGTGATCTGCCCGGTTTCAGTATCCACCTCGCATTCCACCGCTTCCGCTGTATAGCCATAGCAAAAATTGGGCATACAACTGCCCGTTTCGGGGTCAAAGGGAGTGGTGGGTGGGGCAAAATACTGGTGGCGGGCGATTGCAGGTCGTTCTTCGTTAGCCCATTTTTGTAAAGCCTGCTCGGCCGCGCCCTTAATCGCATTGCCAGCCATAAATGTCATTCTGGACGCGCTAACGCTCCCGGCATTCAGGCTTGTGGCAGTATCAGACGCGACCAATTCGATCAATTCAGGGGAGACATTAAGGGCGTGTGCAGCCATTTGTGTAAAAACCGTATGTGAACCCTGACCCACTTCAGCGCCAGCGTGCCTGAGCACTACCCTTTCTATCTTCTCTCTTCCGTGGAGCTCGATAATTGCCCAGCAATTCTCATTTGCCCCAAATGAAAAGCCGACGTTCTTGTAGCCGCAGGCGAACCCCCAACCTCTTTTTACAACCGTTGAATCTTGTGCGACAGGGCGTTGATAACCCTGTTGCCCGGGTAACGTCCAGCCCGCTTTTTGCGCGCAAACTTTTACGACCTGATCGATTGTGACGCCAGGCGGGAGTGGCGTTTCAACTGGAAGGTTATCTCCTTCTTTTAGAAGGTTTTTTAACCGAAATTCAACAGGGTCCATCTTAAGCATTTCAGCCAGTTTATTCATCTGGCATTCCGCAGCAAATGCCCCTTGAGGACCGCCAAATCCCCTGAAGGCGCCGCCTGGGATGTTATTGGTACAAACGGACTTGCTATCTATATGCACATTGGGAATTTTATAAGGGCCTGTGCACATTAACGTGGCGTTGGCTAACACTTTGTTGGAAGTGTACATATAGGCGCCGCCATCTGAAACGATATCCACCTCGGCTGCGAGCAACTCACCCTCTTTGGTTGCGCCCCAACGCGTTTTGATTTCGTAATAATGCCGCTTGTGATGGCCGATGATGGACTCTTCTCTTGTCCAGGCTATCCTTACCGGGCGCAGGATGCCTTTTTCGCGCAATTTGTAAACTGCAAGAGCGAGGATGATTTGAACGGACATGTCCTCTCTGCCGCCAAACGCTCCTCCGATGGCGGGGTAAATGACCCGCACCTCGTCAGGATGAATATTTAAGGCGTGGGCAATTTGCTCTTGGTCTTCGTGAATCCATTGCCCGCCTACGACCACAGTAATACGGTCCTCGTCATCAATGTAGGCTACCCCTGATTCTGGTTGCAGGTAAGCGTGTTCCTGCACTGGCGTTCGATAGACGCCTTCAACGATCACTTCGGCTTTGGCAAAGGCTTTCTTGACATCTCCTTTTCTGATTTTATTATGTACGAAGATGTTTGAATCCTTATCTGGGTGAAGAAGCACGCTGTCCGCTGAGATCGCCTGTTCGATGTTGGAGATGATCGGCAGGTCATGATATTTGACTTTGATCAGGCTTCTGGCGGTTTCAGCGGCGCTGGGCGTTTCAGCGATGATAAGGGCAATTTGATCCCCAATGAATCTGACGCGATCAGCGTAGGGTTTATTGGAGCCGGGGCCACAGAGCACGGGTTGATCGGGTTGGATTAATCCATATTCATTGACTGGTACGTCCCTGGCGGTCAAAATTAAGATAACACCGGGTACCTTTTCCGCTTCACTGATGTCGATCTCTTCGATTATTGCATGAACCTTTTTGGAAAAAAGGACCTTCATTGTCAGCATATCCGGCAGGTAGAAGTCGCCGGGATAACGGGCTTCGCCTTTTACTTTTTCGAGCGCGTCAATTCTTGTGATGTTTGACCCATTGTTACCCATCATTATCTCCAGAAACATCCAGGCTTTATGGCTTATAGATTTTTTCAGGTGGAACATCCACCGGTTCGTATTTTGATGGCAAGAATAACCTCAACACAATCGAAACGAGCAAAGAGAGAAACGCAACCAAAGCGATTAAGAAAACCAAAGCGTAAACCAGTCGGACAATGATCAAAGGGTCCTTCATATATTGCTTGATGATCAGGTCTTCAGGAATCACTAACCAGGGGTATTTTTCCTTATTGTCAATGAGGAATGATGTCAGGTAGTAAGAAATGAGTGGTAATACGATGATTAGAATACAGCCAACGCCTCGCCAAATTGGATGAGCAGGTAATTTCGTGGGCTTGGGCGGCATTTCGGAATGATACATATTGTGTTTAGGCATGATCACCTCCTGATGACGATGCCTTTTCAATCGCCTTGATGATTTTGTAATAACCGGTACAGCGGCATAGATTACCGGTCAACCCTTCTTTTATCTCCGATTCACTTGGATGGGGTTGCTCTTCCAGAAGTTTTACTGCAGACATAATGAATCCCGGAGTGCAATACCCACATTGAACCGCACCTTCTTCAATAAACGCCTGCTGAACTGGATGCAGCTGATTTTCTTTGGCAATTCCCTCAATAGTCGTGATCTCCGCGAGATGCGCTCTGGGTGCCGGTACAAGGCAGGCCATCACTGCCTTTCCGTCCAGGTACACGGTACATGCCCCACATTCACCTTCAGCGCAGCCCTCCTTGCTGCCGGTCAATCCGGCGTTTTCACGGATCAGGTCTAACAAGGTCTTCTGATGAACATACCGTAAGGTAAACTCCTGGTTGTTTATCGTGGTGTGAATTGGAGATTCGTTATCAATTTCTATGCTGCGCGTCAGACCGACCTTGTGGGGATGCTTCTCAAAATCAGACAAAGTGATAGGATTTTCAGGGATTTTTGGACCTGCTTTTTCAGGATAAAGAAGCGCGTCGATGCATCGTTTGACGATGACTCTGATCATTTCACGCCTGAAGGTTGCAGAGCCGCGGATATCTGAAATGGGAGAAATTTCGGCGATGTTTTCTGGTAATTGGAAGTTCTCCAATTGTTCCAGGGATAAACCCGTCACCTGACTTTCGATGCTCTGCAATCTGACCACCGTAGGCGCAACAGCACCAACGGCGATTCGCGCGTCCACGACATTTCCCTTATAAGTCTTCAGCGCCACAGCAGCATTCGCAACCGATATCGCCTGCGCATTGCGCAAGGCGAACTTATAGAAAGTTGAATTATGTGTGCCGGCTTCTGGGTTTATAACAATTTCCTTGAGGATTTCATTTTTTCCCAGGGTGGTTTTTCTCACTCCGAGGTAGAAATCTTCAAGCTTGACTCGCCTTTCGCCATTTGGCGAAACTAACACCAACTCGGCACCGAGAACAATCAAGGCGGGAATTGTGTCGTTCGCTGGTGACGCAGTGATAAGATTGCCAGCCACTGTCCCTCGATTGCGAATTTGTGGTGAGCCAACCTGGTAAGAAGCTTCTGCCAGGCAGCGCGCGTTTGAGCGAATCATCGCAGATCTGGTAACCTGGTTATGTGTAACAAGCGCTCCGATGTGGAGGGCGCCTGCAGTATCAGTATAAATATTATCCAGTCCACTTAACCGAGAGATATCAACGATCCTGGTTTTATCGTTCTGTTGCCCTCTTTTTAATTCAAGGACAAGGTCAGTCCCTCCAGAAATTACCATGCTGTCATCAGGGTGCTGGTTCAAGTAACCCAATGCGTCTGATAAAGTAACGGCCAGATAGTAATGATTCCACATGGATGAACTTCTCCCATTGCTGCGAAAACCTTGATTGCAGTCAAGCAGCGCTTATAAGTTAGTGTTCTTTCAAATCATTCTTCCAGCAACCCCAAGACTACAGGTAAAAGTTGCTTCTTGCGCGAGACGACACCCTCTGCAAGCCGTGTACTGTCTGGTAAGGGGAGATAAGGCAGGTCGTCAAGCACCGCTGGAACGTGAGCAAACAAAATTCGGCTTGAGCCGCGAACCACATCGGTAACCATCAGCATAGCAAAATCCAAATTTTTCGTTTTCCGCAAATTATCAAGCGCGTTGTTCAGAGGATCCAACTGCTTGGTCACCTCATTCAGATCGCTTACTTCAACCTGAGCGATAGCAAAATCAAAGTTACCGGCGTTATAAATTTTTAGGTCGCCCGAGACGATTTCTTCAGATGACCGGTTTCCCAGCCCAGCGCTGGAGGACAGTATCTTCTCTCCGTAAGAACGAATGCTTTCATTTTCCAATGGGGAACCGGCGGTAAACGCCCAGCGAGCAAGGCGTTGCGCGGCTTCATGATCCCTTGTGGTCGTAGTAGGAGAAGTGAGAATCAATGTATCTGAAAGCAAACCTGCCAGCATGATGCCAGCAATGGCTGGAAGCGGACTCAACCCTGATTCTTCAATTCGTTCTGAAACAAGGGTGCTTGTACTGCCAACGATGTCAACCGTCATCTTAATCGGATAATGAGTTGAAGGATTGCCCAAACGGTGATGATCGAGAATTTCTAAAAGTTCAGCTTCTTCAAGCGAAGCGACACTCTGAGATGGCTCGTTGTGATCGACTAAAACGATTTTGAGCCTGGGAGGGTTTAATAAGTCTTTTTGACGGCAAATACCCACATAACGCCCGTTTTCATCCACAACCCATACTTCATCACCCTCTTCACGTAGAATCCGGTTGAGGACATCACGAATCTTGGCGTTTACAGCATATTTGGATACATTTGTATCAGCGGCCTCACGGCATGGTAGCTCTAAAATTTTGTTAATGGCAATATCCTGGTTCTTCAGGTTGCTTCCGACAAGTTTGCCAAGGTAATTAAAAAGACTCCTGCCAGTGATCAATCCATAAGGTGTTCCGTCATCATTCAGTACCGGGGCGACACCGCCGGTGCGGTTTGCCAGCGCCCACGCGGTTCTCAGTGGTTCATCTGGGGTACTGGTGTCTAACCTCCTTACCACCGAAGAAAAACGAGGAGAAGCGTCATTGATTAAAACGGGTGTTTCAAGAGCAAGGTATTTCAATACCCAGGCGGTCTGTGAATTAATGGCTCCTGCCCGGCCGGCAATCGCTTCAATTCCGTCCTTCTCTCGTATCAACCAGGCGTAACCTACTGCTGCCGCGATTGAATCCGTATCTGGGTTGACATGTCCAATAACGTAAACGGGAGAACTCGCCATTAATCGCTCCAAGAAAACCTCGCCTTAGTTATTCTATGCATAGAAAGTCGTGCTTTTCATTGTGCAAAAGTATCGATCAACAGGTGAACATTACCACCAACTGGGTAGAGGATCGGGCATGTGCAACCATTGTGGACATATTCTGCCACCTTCGCCCGCGCTTCAGAGGGTGTACCAGAGGCGGTTATGCGAAGAATGAGTTCTTCCGGAACAAGATGCTTTGCCCTTTTTATCTGTTCGTGTGTGGCGGGCCAGCCAAGAATAGATTGGATTTCTGCGACAATTTCATTTGAAACGCCAGAAGCCTTGGCTATGTGGGGTTGCTGAGCGAGGTATTGGGTTAACAATTCTCTGGAGAAATCGATCGCCTGGTCGTGGTCGTTATCCACTGAACAGACAATTAATTGCGGGCGGTCAATGTCATCAATGGTTTTTCCTGCCTTTTTTGCGCCCGCCTGTAACAGGTCAAGCGCTTTCAGGTTATATTCAGGGGGTACACAATAGTTCAGTACAACCCCCTCAGCGATCTCTCCAGTCATTTCCATCATATTGTCACCGGTCGCTCCAATATATATTGGCACCTCGCGGGGTTCTTTTCGACCATGCACAACATCCAGCTCGATTCCATGAACCTGTATGAATTCTCCCTCAAAAGTGACCCTTTCCATATTGAGCAATTTCTTCAACACGGTTATCGTCTCGCGCATGGCAGTTAATGGTTTTTTCCTTGAAATCCCAACGTTTTGGGCGAGTGGATCCCACCACGCACCAATTCCGCAAATGATTCGCCCAGGAGCGAGGTCGTCTAAGGTTAAAAAGGTAGATGCCAATAAGCCGATATTTCTGGTCCAATTGTTGATCACTCCAGAACCGACTTTGAGTTTCTGTGTTACAGCCGCATATGCAGCCATCGGAACGATGGCGTCGCGAACCAATCTGCTTTCAGCTTGCCAGACAGCCTCAAAACCGCGCGACTCTGCGTATTGCACATATTCAAGCCCGTCCCTGAGGTCGTGGGCATCCTGCAAATATAAAGCCATCCGTTTTTTCATCGTAACCTCCATTAGTGGTCGATTTGTTGCCTTTGTTGAGCCTGAATCCCTTTCATCAGTTCCAGGTCCTCAGGGGTGTCCAAATCCAACTCAAGTGAGCTTGAAGAAATGATATTTACCCGGGCGCCCGATTGCCTGGCTAATTCCAAGTGTTTGTTAAACGACCCGCTCCCATAACTGAAACTGATCAATCCTTCAGGGTTGATATACAGCAAATTCGTGCCATCTTTTCTTCTGTCCGGGCAGATGAGAATCTCGGGAGGATTCCCAGACAACCGAAGCACTCGTTCCAGTTCCTCGGTGGTAAGCAAAGGCAGGTCAGCAGGAAGAATGAGTATCTCATTAACGCGATAGGTTTTTGCAACAAGTGCGGCTCTGCTTAAGGCAGTATTCAGTTCAGGGCTACCATTTTCCAATACTGTTCTGGCGTCATATTCACGGGCCAGGGTCAAGGCGGCGGGGTCTCGACTCACTACCAGGATTTGATCGATTCGATTCACCGATGACAATATTTTTAAAGTACTCACAAGCAGGTTGTGATTAAGTAAGGTGCGTTCCGTTTCACTTAAGACAGTTGAAAGTCGGCTTTTTCCCCTGCGCAGAGGTTTAACCGGGACGATCGCCCATAAAGTCATGCCGCAGATTCCTTATGTAATTGAATGCTGAAGTTGATTACTTCACCAGCCAGTCTTTCTTGCGCTTGGGTATCAGGCATTAAGATATCCGTTACATATGGAATTATACCGCAGTGAGAAATCTGCTCAGTTTCCTGCTGGTCTAGTGTATCAATGACAATCCCCTTGATCAGCGGTTGATAGTGCCTGGCGATACTTGTCACGCTGACATCGACCCCTAGTTCTGACATGATTTTTGCTGCTGGGCCTTTGACCGTTTTCCCGCCAATCAAAGGACTCACCGCAACCACCGTTTTATTTTGTAGAATTTCGCGCACGCCCGGCACAGATAGGATCGGGTCGATACTCACATAAGGGTTTGAGGGACAAATGATCACCAATTGAGATGATTCCAGGAATTCCTGTGTTTTTCTGGGCAGTTTGCTTTCTTTTGACCCTTTAAACAAGATTTGTCTCACCTCGGGTTGAAAATGGAGTTTAACAAAATATTCCTGAAAAGGGAGACTTTCACCTTCATTTGTTATCACCCAGGTTCGGACTGGTTCATTGCTCATGGGAAAAATCAGGTGTGTATTTCCAAGAGCTTTTGATGTTTCTTCGATGATGTCACTGAGCGGAATGCCAGCATTGAGTAGCATTGTGCGTTTGATCTGGTTGGCGATGTCTGAATCACCGATGTGGAACCAACTCTCGATTCCCAATTTTTCGAGGTTCTTGATCACGTTGAAGGTGTCGTCTTTTATGCCGTATCCAGTGTCAGGATTATTGATTCCCGCGAGGTTATACATCACAGTATCAATATCCGGGCAGATGTAGAAACCAAGAAATTCAAAATCATCGCCAGTATTCACGATAATGGCCATGTCGTCAGGAGATAGCCATTTAGATAGCCCGTTGGCTAACTTAGCACCACCCACCCCACCAGCCAAAACAGAATATTTCATATTTTATTTAACTGTTGAATCATACAGTTATTTAAAAAGATCTTCTTCATCAGGGCGAATCAATTCATTGAGATGAAATTCCCGTAATGGATAGGGAAAACCGCGGGCGATGACGCACGGAATGGCTTCATCGGCCTGCCCCATCAGCAAAGAAGCGGCTGCAGCCAGCTCATCTGCAGCAGCCACTTGTGTGACTTTCAATGTATAACCAAAAAGGTCCTGCTTTCCTCTCAGGTCAACCAAGCCAGGCAGACCGGCAGCGCCAATGGTGGTTCCTACGGTGCCGTTCCTCCAAGCGCGACCGTGTGAATCAATAATGAGCACCCCCACCTGTTTGCCAGTTGCTTTTTCAATTTCAACCTGAATTTGGCGCGCGGATTTATCCGGATCTTTTGGCAAGAGTAAAACATAATTACTATCAGGATCATTCTGGGTCGTGTTCGAATGGTCAATTCCGGCGTTGGCGCATACGAAACCCAACCGATGTTTAACGATAATCACGCCCTTGCGAACACGTAGAACCTCCTTCGACTCATCAAGAATGAGTTGCACGAGCTGGGGGTTTTTATCCGCGAGTTTAGAGATTTTAATCGCTTCTGGGCTTGGCTGGATATTTCGAAGATCAACCAATCTGCCTTCGGATTTTGATAATATTTTTTGGGTAATAATAATAATGTCATTATTTTTAATTGAGTAAAATTGTCTACGCGCAGAATATAAAATTAAAAGAGAAATATTTGATCCTTCTTTTATACGAGGGATATGTCTAAGCCCAACGAGTTTGAGAGTCTTTGGTTTATCGGGCAACACCGGTTATTTTAATCCCCGCTTCCCTGCTACCATAATTTTTATTAATGTAAATTAACACCGATGTCAGCCCTTCTATAACGATTGAGTTTGCCAATGGACCCGCATCCCAACCAGTCATGCCCCCTTCGGCTACCAGCTCAAGAACCGCTTCTCTGGCCTGCTTTGATGTTCCGCAAACCAGCACATCACAATCAATGTCGTTCTTCTTAATTAGCCTCTCATACGAAATGTTTTGGAAGGCCATCACAACGGGTGTTTCGTCCCCAAGAATGGCCTGCGCTTCCAAACCAGCACTTCCACCCTTCGGAATATGCACCAGGTGAACCTTCGGCGGCACTAACGGCACAGTGACATCAATTAATATCTTCCCTTTGACGATTTCTTTTAATTTGCATAACATGTCAGCATGCGCTTCGTAGGGCACAGTCATCACTACATAGTCACACCAATCAGCTGCTTGCGCATTTTCAAGGCCTACAACCTTATCTTTCCCATTTTCAGCCACCAAAGCGTTGACTTCGTCTGCCGCTATTTGCGCTTTTTCCACTGAACGTGAGCCAATCACAACTGAATGCCCATACTTCGCCCAGCGATATGCCAACCCTTTCCCCTCTTTTCCCGTGCCGCCAATGATCGCGATTTTTTTCATTTCGTAATTCCTTGCTTAGAATTGCTTCTTATATCGTTCCCAAACAGCCGCGGATGACCTTTGAGCACCCTCACAGACTTCATGCTCATTTATCTCGGTCAATTTTCGATCTCTCATTAATACTTTTCCATTCACCATGGTCATCGTTACCATTGAATCGCGGAAGCCGAAAATGATATGCCAGGGTAAATTTCCAGCATGCATAGAGGTGATGGGTGTGTAGTCTACGAGAATCAAATCTGCCAGCGCGCCTTCTTGAATGACACCGATTTTTCCATTGAAAAATTTTGTTGCCATCCGCGCGTTGTTATAAGCGGCGATGTCAACCACCTGGTCAGCCCCCATTCTCCGTGGATCTTGGCTCCACAACTTGTGTGCCAGGTAACAGGTTCTCCACTCATCCCACATCGAAAACGAGAAACCATCATTTCCCATACAAATCGGGATTCCGCGCTGCACCATTTTTTCCACATTGGCCATGCCCACCGCATTGTTCATGTTGGATCTGGGTTGGTGTGTCAACCAGGTGCCTGTTTGATGGATGGTGTCAATTTCATCGTCATTCAGGTGCACACCATGGACAAAAATGGAATTTTCGCCTGTAATTTTAAATTGATTCAATCGTGTTACAACGTTTACGCCATAGAGTTTTTCACTTTCTTTCTCATCGATCTTGTCTTCTGCGACATGGATATGAAAACCATGCCCTTCAGGTATCGCCTCCGCGCATTTTTCCAAGGTCTTATCCGAAAGTGTCACTCCTGCATGCAAACCAAACGAAGCAGTAACCATCCGGTCTTCATTTTTTTCGCCTAATTTTTGGATCATCCGAAGATTTTCCCTGATGCCTGCGTCAGCCTTTTCAGTTCCACCCCGATCCGTCACTTCGTAACACAAACTCGCTCTTAGCCCCGATTTTCTCACCGCTTTTTCAATTACATCTAATGATCCATCGATGAAATTCGGTGAAGCGTGATGATCAAAAACGGTGGTTGTCCCATGCTTAATCGCGTCAATCAGGCAAACCATGGCGGAATAGTAAATGTCTTCTTCAAGCAGCGATTGATCTAAAGGCCACCATAACTTTTGCAGAATCTCGAGAAAATTTGCGGGCGCTTCCCCATGAATGGCCATTCCTCTTGAAAAAACGCCGTAAAAATGCGTGTGAGCGCAAATCAAGCCTGGCATGAGGATCTGCCCATTTGCGTTAATTTTTTCATCAGATGGGTATTGCTCGAGTAGCCGTTCCTCTTTTTCAATTCTTTCAATAAAATTTTGATTTATGCGTACAGCATGCCCTTCCATTATTGAGTTAGGCTCCGTCCAGGGGATTATGCGACAGTTATAAATGATCATAATTCCTCTCTTTGGCAGTTTTATTTTAGCATAAAGGGTTTTTTCAGGATTGCCTCTCTTTAGGTGTTACAATTGATAGAAATTTTAATGGAGGCTTTTAAGCAATGAGAATGAATTCTCTTCAATATTTTGATTCACATTACGGTCAATTATTAGATGAGCTGATTAATTTTCTATCCATCCCCTCCATTTCTACTGACCCTGACCATGCCCACGATATTCAAACCGCGGCAGCATTCATTGCCAACAAACTCTCCAGCATCGGTATTGAGCATGTGCAGATTTTTCCCACATTGCGTCATCCAATTGTATACGGCGAATACCTCAAAGCTGGCGCATCGCAGCCTACTTTGCTGATTTACGGTCATTATGATGTACAACCAGATGATCCGGTTGAGTTGTGGGATACCCCACCTTTTACGCCAACAGTGCGTGATGATAAGCTATTTGCTCGCGGCGCCTCTGATATGAAGGGGCAAATTTACGCGTGTGTGGCTGCTATCGAATCCATCCTCCAATCAGATACCCTTCCGGTGAACGTAAAATTCATCCTTGAAGGCGAAGAAGAAATTGGTTCTCCTAACCTGGTCGATTTTCTTATTTCACACGCTGATTTACTTAAAGCAGATTGCGCCTTAAATACGGATGCTGGAATGCTCAATAAGAACATTCCTGCTATCAGCTATGGCCTGAGAGGGTTGGCGTATTTTGAACTGCGTGTTTTTGGCCCGAATCGCGACCTACACTCTGGTAGTTATGGTGGTATTGTGCATAACCCTGCCCAGGTTCTCGCTGATCTAATCAGCAAGATGCATGACGCGCAAGGCCGCGTAACGCTTGATGGTTTCTATAATGAGGTTTTGCCCCTTTCTTCAGAAGAACGCGAAAAATTGGCCCGTTACGGCTTGTCTGATGCTGAATACTGTGCAGATTTAGGCGTGCCTTCTCTGTGGGGCGAAAAAGATTTTTCCCCGGTAGAACGCTTAGGAGCCCGCCCCACCCTTGAAATCAACGGTATACTTTCCGGATTTACTGGACAGGGGTCAAAAACGATCATTCCCGCTTACGCAATGGCGAAGATTTCCACCAGGCTGGTTCCCAACCAGGATCCTGAAAAGGTATATGTAATGCTTGTTGACTTTTTAACGAAAAATGCCCCCTCAACGGTTCGTTGGGAACTTGAACAAATGAGTGTGGGCTCGCCCAGTTTGTCTGCTACCGATCTTCCGGCGACAAGAGCCTTAATGGACGCCTATAAAACCGTTTGGGGGGTGGAACCGGCTTTAAAACGTGAGGGCGGTAGTGTTCCAGTTGTTGCTGACATGCAAAAGCATCTTGGTATTGATTCTGTCCTTACGGGTTTTGGCCTTCCTGATGACCGTATTCATTCTCCGAATGAAAAGCTTGATTTATCAACCTGGCGCAAAGGGATACAGGCGCTGATCCATTTCTTTTACAATGTAAAAAAGGATTAATTTGACCCATTTAACGGATAAAGAACTTAAGCTTCCTTCCTATGGTGGCCAGGCGCTTATTGAAGGTGTACTCATGCGCGGTTCCCGCTATCTGGCAGCCGCCTATCGTTCGCCAGAGGGTAACATAGTGGTGGAAACACAAAAACTTACCGGGATTTATACATCTAAGCTGGTAAAAATACCATTTTTACGCGGATTGGTAATCCTTTGGGATGCTATGGGCTTAGGCACTAAGTATTTAATGCGCTCGGCGAATATTCAGGCCGGAGATAATGAAAAAATCGAAGGGCCTGCTTTAACCCTATCTCTCGTTTTTTCTTTATCTTTGGCCATAGCCATATTTTTTCTGGCACCTGCGGGCGTTTCCTCCTTATTAGAAAAATGGTGGCAAATGACACCGTTTGTGAGTAATCTCCTGGAGGGTTTGGTCAGACTCATCTTAATTGTTGGCTATATTTGGGCTATTGGCAAGATGAAAGACATTCGCCGGGTTTTTTCCTATCATGGTGCGGAACACAAAACGATCAACGCGTTTGAGTCTTCCTCAGCACTTGAAGTGCCGCTTATTCAAAAGTACTCTCTTTATCATCCACGCTGCGGCACTGGGTTTGTTCTAATTTTGGTTCTCTTTTCCATCCTGCTTTTTATTTTGCTTGGGCCAATTCACAGCATTTTATTAAAGCTCCTTAGCCGGATCTTGCTTTTACCTGTATTAGTGATGTTCGCCTATGAATACATGCGGTTTTCTGCCAATCATCAAAATCATCCTGTTTTTCGTTACCTTTCCGTGCTCAATATGTCCATGCAGCGATTAACCACGGTGGAACCTGACGATCGTGTTGTTGAAGTCGCTTTAAAAGCGTTTACAACGATGTACGCGCTGGAAAATGAAAAAGATTGAGCACAAATGGTTGTACTTTGCGCTTGGCCTTCTGCTGGGCATTTTCCTTTCAGGAATCCTTTTCTTGACCGTTTTTAAGCTTAATAAAGATGTGCCTTTTAACCTCCCTCAGCCTTGGTTAAGCGATCAATCTGAACCCTCAAACTCTGTAGCTCTCTTTTCTAATGAGGGTAAAATAAACCTAAATACAGCGACAAAAGAGGAGTTACTGGATTTGCCGGGTATTGGTCCTGTAAAAGCAATGGCAATTATTGACTTTCGTGAAAAATATGGACCCTTTTCAGAAACTGCTGAATTGTTATATGTGCCTGGTATCGGCAAGAAGCAATTAGATCAGATCGTTCCTTATATCGATAATAATTTGGAAGAGGGAAAGCATGAACCTTAAAGAAACGCTTGAAAATGACTTACATGAAGCCATGCGCCGTAAAGATGAACTAACGCGAGACACACTTAGAATTGCTCTCACTTCCATTAAGCTCGCGGAAGTTGAAACCCGTAAAGCGCTGGATGACACTGACGTTCTCTCAATTCTTCAAAAAGAAGTCAAAATCCGTAAAGAAACGGTTGACGAGCTTCATAATACCGTAAGGACCGACCTTGTTGATAAAGCAAAGCAAGAATACGAGATCCTTTCTAAGTATCTCCCTGCTCAGTTGTCGGATGAAGAAATTGAGAAGTTTGCCCATGAAGTAATTGCCCAGCTCTCTGCCAGCAACCTATCTGACATGGGCAAAGTAATGGGCTTCCTTGTACCCAAACTAAGTGGCAAGGCTGCACCTGAGCGTATCAGTAAAATCGTTAAGAATTTGCTATTAAATCAGTGATGTCTAACGCCATTTCTCAAACAATTCGTAGCAAGAAAGGTCGCCTGTTTTTCCCGATTGTCTTATTTGTTACATGCATTTTCTTGACCTTTGCTGCTTTGATGCTTCCAATCGCTTCACGCCCTAATTCGCTTCCTATGGAAATAGGCAGTGTTGCTCCTGCTGATATTGTGGCTCCCCGTGATGTTTCTTATCAAAGCGCTTATTTAACCTCCAAAGCAATTGAAGATGCAGAAAACGCAGTTGCGCCCAGGTACCTCGCTTCTGATCCGGCGATTAACAGGGCCCAGCTTGAAAAATTACATAGTGTCTTGCATTTTATTACTTCTGTCCGGTCAGATGCTTTTTCTTCAGACGCTCAGCGAATAAATGATTTGCTTTCCATTGCAATGTTAGAACTGGCAGAAGATCAAGCCGTAACTATTCTAAATCTGACCGATGAACAATGGAAAATGGTTCAGGATGATTCGCGAAGTGTGCTTGAACAAATAATGCGTAAAAATATCCGCGATTATCAACTGCAAGAAAACATAAATAATGTCCCTGGATTAATCAATTATGCGCTAAACCCTGATGAAAATGAACTCGTGCGAATTTTTGTATCTTCCTTAATAGTGCCCAACTCTCTTTATTCAGAAGCAGAAACAGAAAATACCAGGAAGCAGGCAGCTGACCAGGTTGAACCGGTCATTAAAAGCTACGCTGAGAACCAGGTGATCGTCCTAAGAGGACAAATCATTACTCCGGAGCAATGGGAAGCGTTGGAGTTTTTCAATTTAATCCGGGCGAAACGTTTGACTGAGGATGTCATTTCCACTGTGTCTATTGTTTTAGCTCTTTCTGGCTTTCTCCTCTTGTACTTTTCTCGTAGAAAAAATTCAGCCCTTTCAGATATCCGTTCTTTAACCGTAGTGGCTATTTGTTTTTTTGTTTTCCTTTTTGCTGCCAAGGTGATCATCCCCAATCGGGCTATCTTACCCTTTTTCTTCCCCCTCCCAGCCTTTGCGTTGATTTTGGTGACGCTGTTCAATTTAGAATTAAGCATTGTCTTACCTATCATCCTGAGCATCCTGGTCACTTTTAGCGTTTCTAACTCAATTGAGTTATCTCTCTTTTATATCATTACCAGTCTTACAGGCGCGGTTGTCCTTGGAAAAGGGAAAAAATTTGTCAATTTTTTGTACGCTGCAGTTGCAATCATTCTTTCGGGTATCCTGGTAATCACTGCCTACAGATTAACCCGCCCACAAAGCGATCTTTTCGGCTTATTGACTCTCTATGGAGTCATATTCCTGAATGGGTTTGCTTCTGCCAGCCTGGCCTTACTGCTGCAATTTTTTCTGGCTCAAATCCTTCAGCTCGCCACGCCTCTTTACCTCATCGAGCTTTCCCGTTCAGATCACCCTTTACTCAGAAAAATTTTGCAATCAGCTCCTGGAACCTATCAGCATTCTCTACAGGTTTCAAATTTAGCTGAGCAGGCAGCCAACGCCATCGGAGCTGACGCCCTTTTAACAAGAGTTGGCGCTTATTATCATGATGCTGGAAAATCCGCCAACCCTACCTTTTTCATTGAAAATCAAGTTCCAGGGAATTTAAACCCACATGATGATATGGACCCGGTAATCGCTGCGCAGACAATAATCGCGCATGTTTCAGACGGGATCACTTTAGCTGAAAAGCACCACTTACCACCCAGGCTGCAGGACTTTATTCGTGAACATCATGGTACATTACTTACGCGCTATCAGTATAACCGCGCTGTTGAACAACAGGGCAATGACCCCAGCCAGGTTGATGCTGAATTGTTCCGTTATCCTGGACCCAAGCCGCAATCGAAAGAAACTGGGATTTTAATGCTGGCAGATATCAGTGAAGCCCGCGCACGTTCAAAACCACCAAAAAATGAGAGTGAATTAACCGCCTTGCTGAATAGTGTCGTGGATAATTTACTGATCGACGGCAGCCTAGAAGACACCAATTTAACGCTGCATGACTTAAAAATGATCAAAGAATCTTTTCATACAACGCTTATGAATACATATCACCCGCGCATTCAATACCCGGAACTCAAACCGATGCGCCCGCAAAATCGTTGAAAGCTATGAAAAGGAATAAAGTTCACATCAATTGCCAAATAAAAAATTTTGATAAAACCTTGGTTGAGGTGATGAAAAACGCGGTAAAAACCACCTTGGCGCGCATTAATGAAAAAGAACATTATTCATTATCTATATTGGTCTGTGATGACGATAAGATAAAAACGCTCAATGAAACTTATCGAGGCATCAATAGCCCTACTGATGTCCTCTCTTTTCCAACCTGCGAGCGTTTGCCTGAAACCGATGAGTTGTATTTGGGTGATATTGCCATTTCATACCCCACAACCATTCGACAAGCGCATAAAAACCAACACCCTGTAAGCCAAGAGCTTTCTCTGTTATGTATTCACGGTGTTTTACATCTACTTGGTTATGATCATGAAACCCAAGAGGAAGAGTCCAAAATGTGGGGGCTGCAGAACGAAATCCTTACCTCCCTGGGGATGAGCGCCCATCATTCCGGGGGTTTGCGTGCATAAAAATAAGGCTTTCGCTCAGTCAATTGGCAACGCGATTTCAGGTTTACGCACATTATTGAAAGAGGAGAGAAATGCCAGGTTTCACCTTCTGGCCACGGTTTGCGTGATTTTGGTTTCCATAGTGGTCCATATTAGCCGTCTGGAGTGGCTGTTTATTCTCTCGGCTATCTTCCTGGTCTGGATTGCTGAAGCTTTTAACACTTCATTAGAGAAGTTGTTTGACGTGGTTGAACCTGGTAAGAATAAATACGTAATGGCTGGGAAAGATCTCTCTGCTGGAGCGGTTTTACTATCAGCGCTCCTGAGCGTAATCATTGGCGCAATAATTCTCGGTCCCCCAATTGTAAAGACAATTGTTTCGTTACTCCAAAATCACAAATAATCTCTCAAACTATGTTCCACAGCGTAAGCAGCAGCTTCTGCGCGGTTGCTTACACCCAATTTTGAAAGGATGCTACTGACATAATTCCTGACGGTGCCTTCGCCGAGAAACAAAGACTTGGCAATTTCTCTATTTGTCCGTCCTTCTGATACCAACAGTAACACGTGTTTTTCTTGCTGAGAAAGGTTTGCAAAAGCAGAGGCTTCTTCTTCTCGTACGGCGCGTTTCACTTCTTGAAAAACGCGCTGTGTCACTGCAGGGTCCAGCAGCCCTTCGCCGCGCCCAACTGCCTCAATTGCTTTGATCAGGTCTTCCGCTGCGATTTGTTTTAAAACATAACCGGAGGCACCCGAGCGAATAGCGGAAAAAAGCATTTCATCTTCAGCATAAGAGGTGAGCATGATGACTTTTGTATCAGGGAAATTCTCAGTAATTTCCTCGCAGGCTTCAATGCCTGATGCGCCAGGCAGCCGGATATCCATCAAAACAACATCTGGGCTGTATCTCTCCACTTTTTCAAGCGCTTCTTTTGCGTTGGCGGCTTCTGCAATGACCTCAAAATGAGGATGTTGATCAAGTAATGCTTTAAGACCCAACCGCACTACTTCGTGGTCATCAACAATTAAAATCCTTTGTTTTGTCATCAGAAACCTCACCTCTTCTAAATTAGCCTTTGACTGAATTTAACTCTAATGTGACCGGGCAATGATCTGATCCTTGAATTTCTTGATGAATGATAACATCCTTAACCTTAGACATTAAGCTATCAGATACCAGAAAATAATCCAGACGCCAACCAATATTCCTCTCTCTCGCTTTAAATCGATAAGTCCACCATGTGTATTCAATTCTATCTGGATAGAGTTCGCGGTATGCATCTTTGAAGCCGTTGTTCAGGTAATTTGTTACCCATATTCGCTCTTCTGGTAAAAAGCCAGAGGTTTTACTGTTTTCTTTCGGGTTTGCCAGGTCGATTTCGTTGTGAGCAGTATTAAAGTCTCCGGTAATAATTATCTCTTTTCCTTTTTTGTGGTAATCAGTGCATAGCCGTAAAAGCATTTCGTAGAATCTTAACTTAAAATCAACCCGCTCCGCACCTCTTTGACCATTGGGAAAATAGACATTAAAAAGCACCAGGTTATCCATTTCAATTTTTATGGTACGACCTTCCACATCAAATTCATGGTGGCCGAGGAGTTTTGAAGCACCTTCATAGGAAATGTCCTCTTTTATGTAAGTTGCCACGCCACTATAGCCTGGTTTGTCGGCAGCATTCCATATAAAGACATACCCGGGGATTTGAACATCTTCTTCTGTAATTTGCTCAAGTTTTGCCTTTGTTTCTTGAATACAAAGGATATCAGGAGAGACCAATTTCACACTTTCTTTAAAACCTTTTTTTAGTGCTGCTCTGAAGCCATTGACATTCCAGGTTGTGATTCTCATTGTACTAAGTCCTTATGGTAAACTTCACCAAGTATAATTTAAGTATGATACAACAGCCCTTGAAATCCGTCAAAATCTTTCTTGAATCAAATCCGTCTTTCCAGATAACCGCTGGTCTCTGTCAGACATTTAGCACCAGGCTGTTGGGTTTTATGTTTAAGAACACTCTTGATGCGAACTATGGCCTTTTCTTTCCGGGTACCACTTCTTCAATTATCAATTCTGCAATCCACATGTTTTTTGTGAATTTCAACCTTTCAGTTTTTTGGTTAGATGAAAACTACTTCGTAGTGGATAAAGTATTAGCGCAGCGCTGGCGTCCGTTTTATGCTCCCAGTAAACCCGCCCGCCATATACTTGAATTACATGAAAGTAAGCTCGCGGATATCTCAATTGGTGATCGGTTAATCATCTCTGATGAAAAATAGACTTCTCCCCATTTTCCTCGTTTTAATACTCCTCATGAATTTTCACTCGGTATTTGCTCAAAACGAGAACGAATACCCTGTTTATATTATCCGCGAGGGGGATTCGCTTGGTTCGATTGCCACCCTCTTCGATACTACCATCACCGATATATTGAAGATTAATAATATAAGCAATCCTGATTTAATCAGCCCCGGGCAAATTATCAATATCCCTGGTTATTCTGGGATTTCAGGGATCCTGGAAATCGTTACACCCCAGCTCGGTGAAAGTCTTTTTTCGCTTTCAATTAAAAACGGCGTGAACGTTGACCAAATAATTCAATTGAATCATTTGCTTTCACCAACAAGTGTTTACCCAGGTTCTACTTTGATTGTTGCCGTTCGTCCAAACAACTCCTTATTGCTCCCCGTCTCCATTACCAGGCAAAACGAAACCGGAATTGAAAGCGCAGCGCGTTCTTTCAAGAACCCTTTTTCGCTCAACCTGCTCAATCAAATACACAATGTAAACCTCTGTTTTGTGGATCAAATCATTTTTTCCGTTCGTTCGGAAAACTCTCGGGCGGTCAACCTTTTTGCTCCTTTTCTTGAAGAGGTGTCCCTTGACCCCCTGCCCATGGTTCAAGGATCCACAGAAGTTGTGTCCGTATCTTCTCAATCGCCTTTGCTGTTACAAGGAAGTATTGGAGATCATGAGCTGACTTTTTTTAGTGAGTCGCCTAATCATTATTACGCCCTCCAGGGAATTCATGCTTTGGCGGAACCCGGATTGGTAGATTTTAATCTCAACGTGACGCTGGCTGATGGCACAGAACACTCATATCGTCAGATGGTTTTATTGCAACCCGGTCTTTTTGATCAAGACCCACCTTTATTGGTTGATCCAAAAACTTTAGATCCAACGATAACAGAACCTGAAAATGAATTGGTCTTTTCTTTGGTATCGCAAAAAACACCTCTCAAATATTGGTCTGGCATTTTCAGTTCGCCCGCTGTTTATCAAGAATATAATTCATTGTTCGGGACTCGCAGATGGTATAACGATGACCCCGAAGTGCGTTTTCACGGCGGTGTTGATTTCGCTGGCGGAATGACTTTGCCGGTTTCTGCTCCAGCGCCAGGTCTCATTGTTTTTGCTGGACCTTTAACTGTGAGAGGAAATGCTGTATTTATTGACCACGGCTGGGGCGTTTTCAGCGGCTTTTTCCACCAGGACACTCTTAAGGTTAAGCTAGGTGATCGCGTGAACACTGGAGACGTGATTGGAACTGTTGGCAATACTGGCCGGGTAAATGGAGCAGGAGATTATCTCGGTGCAGGAGCGCATTTGCATTGGGAACTTTGGGTGAATGAAGTTCAAGTTGACCCCCTTGAGTGGTTAAGTAGAGAGTATCCTTAATTCGTTTCAACCTAAGGTATAATCAGTTGGTATTTTATATTCAGGAATGGTATTTTTCGTATGACAATTAACACAAATTTTTGGGAAAGTTACCAAATTTCAGTTAACGACCTTGAAGACATTTACAACTATTTACTTGAAACAGAATCCCCTTTAGACAAGTTTGAAATCACCAAATTCCTCATTCGCCAAAAAATCGCTGAGAAAGAACGTGCTCTGTTAGTTGAAAATTCGAATAAAGGCGCTCATTACCTGCCGGAAAAAAATTATTCCATTGGAGATAAGCTCATTTTTCCGGCCAAGGGGCAAATAAGCGGAGAGGTTAAGTCAACACGTAGCGGGCTTAATCCTGCGTACCCTGATTTACAGGTGATTGAAGTAGAGATGTCAACAGGCGATCATCTCTTTTTTGCGGCAAATTTACAGGAGCACATCCTCAATAATCCAACACCAACTGAAAAGAATATCCTCCTTGATGCCGACTACGTTTTTACTGAATATGGTCAAAGCCTGGCTGAAAAATTAACTAAATCTCTTGAAAATAATCCGGATCTGATCTGTATTGCTCGTCAATACTTCCCGAGGGCACTCATATTCGACATAGGGATCGGCCCTTTGAATTTATGCGAAGCAGTGCTCGAAATGGCAGGCGGCGGACCGTTTACGACTGCCGAATTAATTTCCCAAATAGAATTACCTTTGAGCAATAACGCAAAACTGACCGAATTTTCTTTGAACTTTGCGCTTGAACAAGATGGCAGGTTTGATGAAGTTGGCCCGGCAGGAGTTACGCTTTGGTTTTTAAAACGCCTTGAACCCCTTGAAGTTCAAAACCCACCTCTTACGCTTAATTTCTCGGGGTCTTTGCCTGACAATCCTGATTCTATTCCCAATTTGACTGAATTAATTGCGCTTGTTGATGATGAACTGGAACAGTATTCATCAGGCAACATGCACACTGAAGTCTCCATCAGTCTGACCTACCCTCATTGGAGAGCCGGTACGCTGCCATTAACCGAGCGTAACAAGGACATTTTTCCGACCGCATACGAAACACCGCGGGTAAAATTTCAATTTAGTGATTTGTCTTCTCTCCAAAAAATCGACGGCTGGGTAGTCAGACCTAACCATTACATTTATGGTCTTAAGAACTGGTACGAGCAACAGGGCGTAATCCCCGGAAGTTTTATAACCCTATCAAAAAGTAACACGCCAGGTGAAGTGAATATTCAGACACACAAGAATAAGAATTCTCGTGACTGGATTCGCACAGTATTGGTTGGAACGGATGGAGGGATTGTTTTTGCCCTGCTCAAACAGGTCATCACCTGTACGTATGACGAACGTATGGCCATCATGGTACCGGACGTCAACGCACTGGATCAAATATGGGCGTCTAACAAATTTAAACAGCCAATTGAAAAAGTAATTTTGACTATAATGCGTGAAATTGGTAAACTGAACACACAAAACCAGATACACGCCCAGGAATTGTATTCAGCGGTAAATGTCATCAGACGCACCCCGCCCAGCACAATTCTATCTGTTCTTCATTCGCAACCCTGGGCAACGCATCTCGGTGACCTCTACTTCAAATTAAACGAAAACATTACCCCATGACAGACCAGAGGACTTTTAGTTTTGTAAAACCATCCATTAACACCCCCTACCATATCGACTTTGATTGGTGGAAAACTCACGACGCTAATTGGCGTGTTTTCCTGTTTTCTTGCTTGTGTCCAGAACATCAAGTTTTGTTTGCAAATCAAAGTAATGAGTTCTTCATTGACTGGGTTGATCCTGTTACCGCCGAGATTATTCAGGTAGATGGTTTGCAATCCACATTAATGGATCATTGTGCTAAACAGGATGGCTTTTATTCTGCCCAAACCGCAATGGTCGATGCCATCTTTCGTGTTTTTTTAGCCAATGGCAATACGCCATTAAGCCCCCTGGAATTGTCTGATAAAATAGGCAAGCCGGCAGAAACAATTCTGCGTACTTTATCCGGATCCCAGGTGTACAAGGGAATTCGCCCCTGTCGATAAACACTGCCCTCGTAGCTCAATGGACAGAGCACCGGACTTCTAATCCGATGGTTGTGGGTTCGACTCCCACCGAGGGCGCCATTTAACTTAAAAAGAATGAAATCTTCCAATATAACCCCCAAAAAACAAAAACAATGGTATGTAATGGATGTTCACATCCATACTCCGGCTTCTTTGGACTATCAACAACCAGAGGTAACGTTTTTAGATATATTACAAAGAGCTGAAAAACGCGATCTGAATATCATCGCTTTCACTGACCACAACACGATTTCTGGGTACGCTCGCTTGCGAAACGAGATCGAACAACTCGAATTGCTTGAAAAATTAGGTCGCCTTCTTCCAGAAGAAAATAAGAACCTGCAAGAGTATCGACGGTTGACAAAGAAAATGCTTCTGTTGCCTGGTATTGAGTTTACCGCTACTTTTGGCTTTCACATCCTGGGCTTATTCTCTCCTCAAAAAACCGTGCGTGAAATTGAACATGTCCTTCTTGACCTGGGAATTTCTCCCGGCGGGCTGGATGACGGAAACCCCGCCATCGGTGCCTCGGTTGATGTTATTACCGCTTACCGTATCATCAATGAAGCAGGGGGCATCGTTATTGCGGCGCATGCCAATTCAACCAATGGTGTCGCCATGCGAGGTTTAAGTTTCGGCGGCCAGACCCGAATTGCGTACACCCAGGATTCTCACTTGCATGCACTAGAAGTGACCGACCTCGACCAAAAAGGGATGCGAACAACAGCGACATTTTTCAACGGAACAAAACCAGAATATCCCCGGCGCATGCACTGCATCCAGGGGTCTGACGCCCATCGGCTCACAACCGATCCTGTAAGAAAAAAGAACCTGGGTATAGGTGATCGCTCCACTGAAGTATTCCTGCAGGATTTGTCCTTTGAGAGCCTGCTTGAATTGTTTAATTCAAATGACTTTTCCCGCACACGCCCTCACAGGCTTTCTTTGGAGCCCGTTTCAGATTTCATTCAGCTCGCGCGTGACGAAGGACCGAATATCATCCAGGATTTTCATGAAAACCTGAATGTTCGAGGAGGTAACCTTTACGCGGTTCTTGCCGACATATGTGCTTTTCTTAACACAAATGGTGGTACTTTATACTTGGGCGTTTCCAGTGATTCATCGAAACCTGTTGTCGGCATTTCAAACCCAGAACAAGCGGTCAAACAACTTGAAAAAGAAATTCAGAACAGAATAAGCCCGCCAACCCACCTCACAATTGATCTTCAAAAACACAAAAACCAAACCATCATTCGTATCTTGATCCCGCGTGGTGATGATGCTCCGTACGCTCTAGATGAAAACAAGATTTACATTCGGGATGAGGATGAGACTAATATCGCTGTTCGTGACGAAATCGTAACGCTTGTTTTAAGAGGAAAAGGACATGCGGGTGAACCTCAAATGGATCTACTTCCGCTCTCTTCCCAGAAGATGGTGGCTCACCTCTTACCTTCGGAAGAGATTTCTCACGAGCGAATCGAACCTCGCACAGGGGTCGAAGTCATTACGCCCGTAATTCGTGGCGGTAAAAGCTTCTTCACCATGCGCGACTTGCGTAACGGTAACATTGTAAAAAATGTCACCGTGGCTTCGGCACGAAGACTTTGGCACTACGCCATTACCAGATACAACGAACTTATTCCCCATATGGTTACACTGCCAATAACTTGGCAGGGTAATTATGGATTAATACGGCAGTATTCTCAAGGAAAAAACACCCTTTTTGACCTGGTTTATCGGTCAGAAGACGGCTTCCGTTTGTTTTTTGGCGTAACCGCAGACGGAATTCATAGTCAATGGAGAGCCTTTTTAAAAGAAGAGGACTGATCTATTGGTTTTTGTACGCAGAACAAAACTGGAAGATAAAAGCAATCTTCCAGTTTTGTTTGTATAATAAGCACAGATAATTCGAAGGGCTATTTATGAGTTCAATTTTTCATCTGTATCAACTGCAGAAAATCGATTCCGGCCTTCTGGCGAACACGACCCGCCTTGAATCAATCGAAACTTCATTATCCAATGACGCTAAGGTTAAATCGTTAAAAACTGAAACGGATAAGTTGTCAGATGGACTCAATACGCTGAAGATTGAGATGACTCGTATCGAAGACAATTTACTCAACCGGCGAAATAAGCTCGAACAATCCGAATCCTCTCTATATTCTGGCACAATAAAAAATCCCAAAGAATTACAAGACCTGCAAAAAGAAATCGCATTTATTCAGTCAAATATCGCTGACCTTGAAGATGAACAGCTTGAATTGCTGGTGAGAATTGAATCACAGGAAGAAGCCCTGGCTCTTTCTTTGGATCGCTTAAAAACTGCCGAACTGGAACTAGTGAATAACAACGCTCTCCTTATTGAAGAAAAGCGAGAGCTCTTAACCATCCATCAGCATCTTTGTAAAGAACGCGACCTGATGGTATCTCAGGTTGGCGATGATTTGCTCAGCCTTTATGATGCCTTAAGAAGTAAGAAAAAAGGGATAGCTGTTTCAAAAATCGAAGATCAAATGTGCTCAGTCTGCGGTTCAACTTTAACCCCTGCAGAATGCCAATCAGCCAAATCCAGAATTGATATTATCTCTTGCCCAACCTGCGGCAGGATACTTTACGCAGATTAGGGTAGAGACCTGTATGTATAAGCCTGATTTACTATCGCTGGTCATAGGAATAACCGGTGGTATCTTATTAACCTTATTATTTAAACGCCGCAATGTGCTTATGTTTTTCAAGAAACACAAGCATAAAGAAAAGAAAAAAGCAGGAATAAACCGCAATGATGAGCAAGAGCTCCGAAAATTTATCTTGCGCGAAGCTGAAAGCTCTCATTTGCTCGCTTTCTTTTGTCGGTTAAGTGACCTTTTTATCTCTCGCAAATTGATCAGTAACCCACTTTATGTTGATCCATCAGTGGATATTGAAGAAATACCTGGCTTGTTGCTTAAACCTCTGGCTATCGCTGAAATACCTGAATTAGCAAGAGACTACCCCTTCCCTTTGCTTTCGCTCGGTGAAGTTTTGTCAGGTGGATGTAATGTGGTGCTCAAAGGCCGAATCGGATCTGGTAAAACTTGTACCATTGCTAACCTGGTAATTGAGATTTTGGAAGGAAGATGCCCTGTTTTTGAGCTAAATCAATTTTTACCTCTTTACATTCATGCCAAAAATCTCGCTCTTCTTGGCACTGAAAAAACGCTTGAAACTACCATATTTGAAAGTTTAATGGCTCGCAGTGCCATCAATCAGAAAAACAGCTTTGAGTTCATAATTGAAAAATATCGTTCCCAAAAAAGATTATTGCTCTGCTTAGATGGGCTTGATGAATTAGAACCTGAAGAATTTGATCAATATGTTGTTCGCATCATTGAATTTCTTAAACAAAACCCATCCGTTCAAATAATTACGGTTTCAGGTCCGTTTTATACAGGGAATTTATTAAAAGCTGGTTTCGTCTCTTTTTATCTAAAACCTCCCTCCCTGGAAGAAAACAATAAATTAGCGCTTAAAATATGCGATCTTTTCTTAGACAACTCCAACCCACTGGACAAAGACGTTGTACAAGGTTGGGTGAAGCAACTTAAACCTTCACTTGAATTATTCAGTACAACCATCCAGGCTTTTTCCTTTCTATTTCCATCCAGTAAGTCACAGAAATCCTTCCTGGATCCTTACGTCCGCTTCGTGACCGGGAATAAGCTATCCGCACATGACCTGGTCCATCTGTTAATAAGTTATGCCCATACTTTTGAGAACGGTTCCAGCCTGTTTCAATTGGAAGAATTGAACCGCTTACCTCCAAGCAACGACGTACCCTCCTTAACATTTTCAGCCGAAAAGGTAATTGCTGCTCTGATAGACAATCGAGTTCTTGTCAGTAACCCAGACGGGCATCTTCGGCTGTTGAACGCTGAGTTGAATTGCCATTTGTTGGCAATTTCTGACAGCCATCCATTGGTTCTCGATCCCGCCAGGTTAGTGTGCTCCCCGATTGAGGATAGGATCACGCAGCTCTCTCATCAGACCCATTACCTGGGAGAATGGGTACAAAGAACCGCGCAAATTCATGACATGAATTTGCTATTAACGCTTGAGCATATCCTGGTAAAAAAGAATAAAAAGATACTCAGTGTCTCTGATTTAGAAAAAATTGCAAAGATAGTCACTTCGCTCAAAGTACCGCTTTCCACGCGTTATCTTGCCGCAAGTCTCATTTTATATTCGCATGAAAACATTCTCTTTTACCTCTTGAAGCATTTCTCATCATCTACCGATTTAGACACTTCTCAACTGATAATACTGCTCGTCGGTCTTAGCGGAGAAACAAAATATGCCGATCTCCTCGCGCCATTCCTTTCCAGTGATCTGCCTATGCTGAGAGAACTGGCTTTGCTCATGCTCATCAGGCATCCCGAACTTGATGCGTCTTCTCTGATCGATTTCGAAATGCACGGATTAGGGGGTCAAAATATAGGCGTCTTATTGTCTCTTGAAGGGGATGAAGGACTTAAACAATTACAGCGGTATTCAACTTTAGAGGATCCCAATTGTCGACGAAACGCAATTGCTGGTCTACGAATGATCAATGAGGACTGGTCCCTAAATGAACTTCACCATCTTAACAGCACTGATTACGAATGGATGGTAAGAGATGCTGCAGCCCAGGCCATCGAAAACCAATGGAGCCCGGCCCCTTTTATACCTCGCTCCTTGCCCCCATTAAGAAAAAACCCCGCAATTCTCCATTTCCTCGAAACGATTAGTTCGGATTCCCCTTATGAAGGGAACTCCATTGATTTATTGAGTAATCTCATTCATTCACAAGATTACCCATTGCAATTGTTAGGATTACGCTACCTTATAAAACAGGGCGGTTCTCAAATCCCGACTGTCTTGGAGGAACTGGTTTGCCGCCGTGGTGACTTGCGTGAGGTTGCCTTGCTTTTACAACGAGATTTGTTCTATGCGAATTGTTCTTTATCGGGCAAGGTGTTGTAGAATTTTTTGCTGAACGCTCTCTGAAGTCATCCCGATAATTGAAATCAGCTTGTCGTGTCCGGTTTGTCCACCGACAATCTCAATATGATAACTGGGCACGTCAAGCACTTCTGATAAAAATCTAATTAGGGCTTCGTTCGCTCTGCCATCCACTGGCGGAGCGGTCAGCCTTATCTTTACTGTCCCATCGTCCAGGATAGCAAAAATCTCATTCTTGGTCGTACGTGGTGTTACACGTACCGCAATTGCCGCCCCGATCTTTCCATCGTGCAGTTCGTACTTTCTTTTTCTGCTCATTATAAGAATTTCAGTAAAATCCTTTCAATGATTTGGAGAATTATCACAAGAATAACGGGGCTGAAATCAAAGTTGCTTATTGGTGGGACGATTCTCCTTAAGGGGTCCAGCATGGGATTCACGATGCGGTCTAAAACTTCCCGGAAACGATTGTTTGGGGGAAGTAAAAAGGACACCAAAACATCTACAATAATGACAAGCGTTAAAACGCGGAAAACGACTTGCGCGAAGGAATATGCCATAGTGGGGATTATATCCTATAGAAACTCTTTTTTTCCCATAATGGCCTCACCAATGCGCAAGTAGGTTGCGCCCTCCTGGATTGCAATTTCGTAATCCTGGCTGGTGCCCATCGACAATTGAGAAAAAGAAGGCAGGTTAAATTGCTTTTGAATGTCTTCCAACAAAGCCCGGCATTGTTGAAAATTACTACGACTTTCTTCTGCTTTACTGGTAAAAGGTGGCATTGTCATTAATCCCTGCAATTCAATTGAATCGCACTGTAATAAATGATCAACAGTGTGATAAAGGTGCTCTTTACCCTCTGGTTGGTTCACTTTAAATCCAAACTTGCTTTCTTCGCCTGAAAAATTTACTTCAAGCATTACAGGCAATTTCATTCCAGCTATCTTAGATTCTTGATGAAGTTTCATTCCAATTTTCAGTCGATCTATCGTATGAACACAATTGCAGAACTGTAAAATGTATTTTGTTTTCCTGCTCTGAATATGCCCGATCATATGCCATTGAACCAAATGACGCTCAGGGATTTGTTGAAATTTTTCGTAACCTTCTTCCGGGTAATTTTCTCCTAAAATCGTTGCGCCAGCATTGATAACCTGGATTATCTTAGCGATAGGTTGTTTTTTTGTGACGACAACCAGCTTGGTATGATTAGAGTTGCGCCCGTATTTGACCAATAACTTTTGTATATGCTCATTTATTTGGTTGAAGCGGTCGTAAATTGTATCCATTTTATTGTGTCAAGTGGATCACGGCAGCAAATCTCCCTGTTTTTCCTTTTTCGGCTCGGTGGCTGTACCAATTTTCAGTATCGCAGGCCGTACACAGATTGCTGAGGTGAACCCTGTTTATTCCATTTTCCGATAGAATCAAACGATTGGCGGTCCACAAGTCAAAGTAAACTCTTCCGTTCTGGATGTTTAAGATCTGGTCAGCTTGCTTTTTAAAAGACTCTTTTACTTTCAGCACGACATCCGCGCCCACTTCATAATGGTCAGGTCCTATGGAAGGGCCAATGCCAGCAATCACATTCTCTGGTTTGCACCCATACTGTGTAATCGCGCCTTTAATGGCGTTTTCAACGATCCTATTAACTGTACCAACCCAACCAGCATGAACGATTCCAACAACTTTTGCCACAGGGTCATAAAATATGACCGGAACACAATCAGCAAAGCGCATCATTAAAGTCACTTTGGCATTGGATGTAAAAATGCCATCCGCTTTCGTTCTGTTGCTGGTAGCTGCCAATGGTGTATCACAGTGGACAACTTTTGTGCCATGAATCTGCCAGACTTCGTAAATTGAATTCGTCTGCCGATTAATGGCTTGCATGACTCTGCGTTTGTTTTCTATTACATGTTCAAGGTTATCACCGATAGACCCTCCAAGGTTTAAAGACTGGTAAACACCTTGGCTTACGCCCCCCTTTCGGGTAAAAAAACCATGCTGCGCACCCTCAAAATCCGGATGGGCAAAGGAAAACAATTCAATTCCATTTTCGGTATGAGAGACTTTCATCCTTCGCTTTCTGCTCGTAAACTGATTTGCCTTTTGCGGCTAAGTTGGAACCTTACTTCTTTCATGCTTTCTTCCATTAACGGAAACACATACCAACCGGTAATAAAACCGAACATCGCTCCCGTTATTATCCGAAGAAATGGGGTGCTTTCTCTCACTGGCAGCCATAAGGGCCAGCCTTGGGCAAGTCCTGGTAATTGTGAAAAACCATCAATCCCTATAGGAATCACCGCTAAAATGATCCACACATACCATCGGAAAGGTTTGGCACGGCGTCTGGTAATCTCAAAAAAGACACCTGATAGCCCCAGTGCGAAGTAGATGGCCACATCCCGCTGGCACAGTGCAACTTTATACCCCAGTTTTTCATTTCCTTGAAAATTTCTGGCGAAGAATAAATCTTCTGCTTGCTTTCCAACAACTTGCTCGTAACTAAGGTACCCTTGAAGGTGCGCCAGTTCACGCGGGTAAATTATCTGCTCTCCTCCAATGAAAAATGACCGGTAAAAAAGTTGATGGCACAATAAGCGATAAAAACCATAAAAACCATTCGCAAGGTTGGTGTTTCCGGCCTTCATAAGAACTGGTGGAAGAAAAGAAAACGCCAAAAACAGAAAAATTATCGTTGAAATTACCCATACATATGCTTTTGAAAACCATAAAGCGAACTTTTCTGATCGCGTCATCTGAAATAGATCATGGCGTTCTTGTATACCAGGTTCTCGATCATTCCGTTCTATTGCAGCATTAACAGCGACTTCGACCTCGGTTAACGTAAAAGGCTGGCTGATTCGGTATGCCCCAACAAGAACGACGGGGTTTTTCGCGCCAAATCTTTGCTCGAGTAGCGGATCGCCATCAATATTCTGGTCTACAAAAAGCAGACCTTTTTGACGGCAAAGGTCCTTTATCAGCTCCATTTGCTCGGGATTGTAATTATTTCCTGAGAAGTAATAAGTCAAGGATCGCATTATTTGCCCAACAGCATATGCTTGTTTTTATTCTGCTTTGTATTCTTTCACTCTGACATTCGTGCCGTTCTCGAATCCTTGTACTTCGATTTTCCCATCGTAGTAAGGCGTCACAGGCAGCGTCCACCTGAAAACAAATTTGGCCACGTCAGGTTCAACGTTCACGCATCCATGAGATAACATCTCGCCATAATTGTTATGCCAGTAAGTAGAGTGAATGGCCACGCCCCCTGAAGCAAAAATGGAGGTCCAGGCAACGGCAAACTCCTCATAACCCGAGGCTTTGTTTTCTCCGCCAGCCATATGCAAAGAGACATACTTACGGTTAACCGAATGATAGTCTCCAGGTGGTGTTGACCATTTATCCACAGGTTGTCCTTCAGAGTTAAATTTTGCCCCAGTAGATACCCTTGCAAACAAAATTTCCTTATCGTTTTCAAAGCAGGACATGGTTTGGTGATTTAAGTCAATGGTTATATATTTATTCGTTTCATTTGGCGTAATTGGGGCAATATCATCAGGAGTGATCGGTTTAAAAGCCCGCGCGTCTGCCCAAAAGGCGTCACCATAAGAGCCATGTTTTTCAATCACATGATATAGCATTTCTTGGTCAGAAACGGCCTTAATTCCATCAAGCCAAACAACCTGCGAAAAATAAAACCGTGGTTTAACCATCTCCTTTAAGCGTGGTGATTTGGCTTCGGTACCATCAAGGTAGATATCCACATATGGAACGGTGACTTCAGCCCACGTTCCTGGTTTTTCGCCATAAGAAGGTAAGTCTTTTAGTGGGATGTTGAGTTCATTTCGAACAGGTTGTACTGCGATGGAGGGAATGTAGCCCTCAGGCGTTTCATACCATTTTCGGTTTTTCCAATAAGCGGTAATGGGTTTGCCGATTACTTCCCTATCGAGCGAGAAGATATAATCATCATAAACAGTCCGGACCGTAGTACTTTCAGCATCAGGTTTTGTTTTAATATCAATTGTGTAAAACGCGCGGCCCAGCCGTTCTCCTGCTGGAAATTCTGGTAAATAGGCATATGCCCCTAATGGTTTGGTTCTTATTAAGCTTGCGCCTAAACCAGCAATTCCCAGTTTGATGAAATCCCTACGCGTAATTTTTTTCATGTCTTCACCTGTAAATTTACAAGCCACGCTTCTCAATCAATTGATTGATTTTTTCTATTTCTTTGTACCATAACGTATCGTCAGGCGTGTATTGAACGACCTGTTTAAGCAGGGTGTAAATTTTACCAGTTTCTTTTCCCATGGTTCCTGGTGTGCGTTTTAATCTGAGCTCGAGCGCCCTTAAGGCGGAAAAAAGTTCAATGCTTATTATCTGACGTAAATTTTCGACAATCTCGTATGCATGTCTGGCTGCGGTCATCGCGTTGGCATTATGATCTTCCTGTCCAGCAGAAGTGGGCAACGAGCGGATCGCGTCAGGCGTGGCCAGTGTCTGATTTTCCAGGACCAGTGAAGCGGCGGTATAATGCGGCATCATTAATCCTGAATTCAACCCAGCGTTTTTCTCTTCATCTACTAACATTTGCGGTAACCCATTATTGGTATTGGCATCCAACAACCGGTTAATACGCCTTTCAGAAATCGCTCCCAATTCACAAAGAGCAATGCCAAGAAAATCCATTACCAATCCGAGAGGTTCGCCGTGAAAATTCCCGCATGAAATGGCTTCGCTTGGCTCAAAAATTAATGGGTTATCAGTGGCGGCGTTGATTTCATTTTCAACTATCTGTTTTATATGTTCTACCGAGTCTTTAACTGCTCCGTGCACCTGCGGGATACAGCGAATCGAATACCCGTCCTGGACCTGTTGTAGCGAATCAATTAAAGAGCTGCCCTTAATCATCTGAGTGATTGCCTTGGCAGTCTCGATTTGACCTTTATGGTTTCTGACTTGATGAACCCTGGCATCAAACGGAGATGACCTGGCGCACAATGCCTCCATCGTTAATGCTGCACTTAAATCAGCGACCTTTATCAAGTATTCAGCCTGGTAGACTGCCAAAGCCGCAATCGCAGCAGTGAATGTTGCCCCGTTATTCAACGCCAGTCCTTCCTTGGCTGTAAGGACATGCCGTTTAATACCCGCTTTTTTCATTGCCTCTTTTCCGCAGAGAACCTGGCTTCTGTACTTCGCAAACCCTGATTCTTCAGAAAGGTCTTTTTCATCTGTCGTTAATACCAACGCCATATGAGAAAGTTGGCATAGGTCGCCTGAAGATCCTAACGACCCTTTTTCCGGAATCAAGGGCACAACATTTTTGTTGAGCATATCCGCTAGCGTTTCTATGATTTCAAACCTTACGCCGGAAAACCCTTTAGAGAGAGTCACCGCGCGGATAAACATAGCGGCCCTCACAATTTCCTCAGCCAACATCTGGCCAGTTCCAACAGCATGGCTAATAATCAGGTTGCGGTTAAGTCTGACGATTTGCTCTGGGCTAATTTTTTTATTGGCAAAAATCCCGAAACCGGTATTGATTCCATAAACTGGTTTGTCCTCTTGCAAAATCTTTTCTACGCATTGCCTCGATTGTGCAACGATAGTTCTAACTTCATCATCAAAATACACTTTTTCATGTTCAATAGCGACGCTGTTGACATCATCGATTGAAATCCTTATTTCATGTCTGATTTTCATAAGCCTGCCTTAGAGGAGAAAGATAGAAAACAGCAATGAAACCGCAGGTACAGTTATGTTGTCGTAATCTGAAGGAGTGATAGATTCAACTAACGTCGCGGCAAGAGAAATTAGAAATATAGTTGCTCCAACTTTTATTTCCTGCAATCCTATTGTTAATGGTTGGAAGACAACGAGAAGCATGAGCAATGAAAGCAATGCACCGCCGAGAAACATCGCAATCGAACCGACAATCGTCTTTTTCTTTGCCCAGGGCAAAGCCGGAGACTTAACACGGCTACCCACCAGGTCTGCTGCCCCATCACCTCCACATAGAATCATTAAAGCGATAACAGCATCAACTTGTTTCCAAAAAAACAACGTAACAAGGACAAATACGATCCCATAAAATAAAGGTCCTTTAAGCAACTCGCTTTTCTTACCAGTGCGTGCCATTGACTGTACTGAGGTGTAGTCTTTTAATAGCCCAAGTCCGACAACCATTACTTGCAGTACAATCAGCAGCGGAACAGCAGCAGCGAGATAGCGTGATATACCCTGATCAGGAAATAACAACCAGCATGCAATAAAAATGGGCCCCGTGCCAATGTGGATAATTTTTCTTGAAACGTTGCTGGAAACAATTTTCTTCGCAGCCAGATAATTGATGGCTCTCATCCATATCAGGCAAAGGACAAGGGTGATTATTAATGCGAGAAAAGGATTCCTAATCATTCGCTGTTCCTACCAATATGTGCGCGTTCTTGTTCTCTTTTCATGTCTTTGTCAGCGATGCCGCGACGTTTATCATAGAGTTTCTTCCCTTTGGCAAGGGCTATTTCCAGTTTTGCTTTACCGTCTTTCAGGTACATGCTCACAGGGATAACCGTGACTCCCTTTTGTCTCACTTCATTCCACATCATTCGGATTTCCTTTTTATGTAATAGCAATCGCCTGGGTCGCTTGGGATCATGATCGGAATAGCTAGCAGCTTGATAGGAAGCAATATGAGCATTTACCAACCATGCTTGCTGCTCATCCAGTTTAATATAAGCCTCCTGCAAACTCACCTTTCCTGCTCGAACAGATTTAATTTCGCTTCCCTTTAGAGCGATTCCAGCTTCAAATTTCTCTAGAATGAAATATTCGAATAATGCTTTTCGATTTTTTGAAACTGTTTTAACATTCATTATTAATGCCTACGCGCAGTATTAGCGTGATTGAAAATAAGAAATCAAACCGAAAAGCAACCCCAGCACGCTGAGAAAGACAATAATTAACCCGACGGGAATCCCACCAAGGACCTGCCCTGTATTGGTTTCGAATGTAGGAATTTGTAAGGGTGCCGGCTCTGTAAAGGTAGGTAATCTTGTAGCCCTGGGTGTTGTAATGAACTGAGCCGCCATCGTCGGATCAATCGTTATGGTCGTGATCGGAACTGGCGTTGGCGGGTTCTCAATCACAGCCAGTTCTCCCGGGCTGACATCCATATACAATGACCAGACCCACCCTTTTCCTCCCTGTGCTCCAGGATACTCAATCACCAGCCAATCGCCGCCTGATGACCTGCCGATAACAGGCACCTCAGCACCCAATAAAACAACACCAATCTGTGGGTATAACACACTTGGTCCTGCCCGAACTTTGACCCGATCTTCTGTAAGCCCAATTCTTACTTTGGCAGTTACCCCTTTTGGAGTTCCTGTCACCGTTGGGATGGAACCAGTTGGCTGCTGGGCGTAAGCGACTTTCTCACCTTGTTGTGAAAGCAAAAAAATTACGCCGCACCCTAAGATAACTGCCAGTAACCACCACCTCAATTTCGCCACACCTAATAGTTCTCCAAATGCTTTAATTTTGCTTTTTGATTATAATTCAAATATGCCACAACGAATTTACCACGGGAAATTGGTCAACACTGACCTGGCAAAAGCGCTGCTTGCGTTTTTTGGTCGGGGTAATCTCCAGGTGCAGCAATTTGGTTCTGGCGATAATCTTGTGGTTCAATTGGCCTCTTCTCCATTCGCACGCTCTGGTGGAAGCACCGCTTTAAGTATCCTTCTTCAGAATGTAGAAGATGGGGTTTCAGTTTCCCTTAGCAAGCAAGCCTGGTTGGGAGTCGCTGCCAGTCTGGGGGTTTCGACCATCGCTGCCTTGCGTAACCCCTTAAGCCTCCTTAATCGGCTTGATGATATCGCTCAGGACATTGAATACATTCAATTGACAGACAGCGTCTGGTCCGTGATTGATCAAACGGCTCGTTCTTTGGGATCTGGCTTTGAATTGTCGGAACGATTAAATAAATATGTTTGTAGTTACTGCAATACTGCCAACCCTCTCGGAGAAGCTCGCTGCATTGCCTGCGGTGCACCTTTGGGAGATATTCAACCGATCACTTGCAGTAATTGCGGCTACGTACTAACCAAGGCAGAGAAATCCTGTCCCAACTGTAAGAAGCCTATCAGGTAGAGGGTAAAAATGATAAAAATAATCGCTGATACCACTTCCACCATTCGCCCACAACAAGCCCAGGAGCTTGGCATTCATTTATTACCGCAAATAATCACCTTCGGAGAAAAATCTTACCGAGATGACTTCGAACTCTCCTCGGCTGAATTTTTAGACAAGTTACGAGGCTCGGCGTCATTACCGAAAACCTCTGCTCCTCCACCCGCGTTATACCTGCCCATTTACCAAGCGTTAATTGATCAGGGACATACCATTATTGTCATTTGCCCGTCTCAAAAAGTTAGCGGCACTTTTCTCAGCGCTTCTGAAGCCGCGCTTGAATTCCCAGGAGCAGATATCCGTGTTGTCGATACACAAACAATTGGCCCGGCTCTTGGGACACTGGTGCTGAAGGCGTTGAAGATGATCGAAGAAGGTGAATCGGCTGATACCCTGTTAAAAACGATCGAAGATCTCGGGAAAAAGGTCAAGATATATTTTTATGTTGACACACTGGAGTATCTGCACAAAGGGGGCAGAATAGGAAGCGCCGCAGCCCTTGTCGGCGGTTTATTACAAGTGAAACCCATCCTTTTATTCCGTGATGGGCAAGTGAACCCATTTGAAAAACAAAGAACCAAGAAAAAAGCACTTGAACGCATTATCGAATTAGTTCTCCAGGAATGCCCTCCTGTGCCTGAATCACACCTTGCCATCCTTCAAGCCGATGCGCTGGAAGATGCCCTCTCTATTAAAAAGCAACTCCAATCTGAGAGAAATTATCGCTCAATACAAATAACCGACCTCCCCCCTGCGATAATTGTTCATGCCGGGCCAGGAGTAGTTGCAGCCAGTTTTTTTGAAGATTAAATATTTTGATACCCGTTTTATATCAAGACGAACATATCCTGGTGGTCAATAAGCCGCCTGGTCTTCTTACAATTCCAGACGGTTACCACCGTGAACTACCCAATTTAAGAGATCTCCTAACCAGTGAATTTACGCACGTTTGGACGGTCCATCGCTTGGATAAGAGCACCAGCGGTATAGTCATCTTTGCCCTTACCCCGCTTGCTCACCGGAACCTTTCTATTCAATTTGAGAAAAGGTCGCTCCGCAAAACTTATCTGGCTCTCATTCAGGGAGTTTTACCGAAAGACACTCTTATTATCGACACACCCTTGAAAATTAATGGAGATCGCCGTCACCGCACGGTTCCCAATCTACTGTGCGGCAAGCCCGCCCTGACTGAGATTATTAAGCAAAAAATTTCCACTTGTTTCACTCTTATCGCAGCTGAGCCAAAAACCGGTTACCTGCACCAAATTCGTGCGCATCTGAGTTTTATTGGTCACCCCATTGTCAATGACTTTTTATATGGTTTCAAATCTTTACCTGATCAATGCAAATTTCCGGCTGCCAGGCTAATGTTACACGCACTAAGTATTTCATTAAAACACCCTTTTTCAGATACTGATATGGTTTTCAATACACCTATTCCCGAAGAGTTTTCTTTTCTTGATTAAAAAAGGACTGACTCCCGTCAGCCCTTTTCTTATCCGTAATTGTTTGGTTATTTAATGATGACCGCCTTCTTACTGACGGAGATCGCCCAAACGACCGCCGCGAGCAGCACAACGACGACCGCCCATCCTACGAACCCTAAATGCTGAACCCTGACGATGACGGGGGCAGCGAGCAAACTAACCAGGTTTACTACCTTGATCATCGGATTCAAAGCGGGTCCCGCTGTATCTTTCAAAGGATCTCCGACAGTATCACCCACAACACCCGCTTTATGTCGTTCAGAGCCCTTGCCAGTATTTTCGGCAATGTTCCTGGGCTCATCCTCAATCGTCTTTTTCGCATTATCCCAGGCGCCGCCAGAATTCGCCATGAACACAGCGAGTAGCTGTCCGCTCAGGATGACACCAGCCAGAAAGCCGCCTAATGCTTCAACCTGTAGTACGAGCCCAACGATTAAGGGAATCAAAACTGAAATCGCTGCCAAGGGGATTAATTCCTTCTGCGCTGAAGCAGTAGAAATACTGACTACCTGGGCGTAATCGGGCTTCTTGCTGCCTTCCATGATCCCTGGGATTCTGAACTGGCGTCTCACCTCTTCAACGATCTTACCCGCTGCCCGTGTGACCGCTTTAATGGATAACGAAGAGAATAACCATGGTAACGCTCCGCCTAACAAGAACCCGACAAAAACCTTGGTGTCGGATACACGAATTGCATCCAGTACCTCTGTCTTAATACCGCTTTCAATTAAACTCAATTGTACGCGGCTCACATCCGTGATATACGAGGAAAACAGGCTTACCGCAGCGATGACAGCTGAAGCGATTGCAATGCCTTTTGTAATAGCTTTAGTCGTGTTGCCAACGGCATCGAGGTCAGCCATAATTTGGCGGGCTTTTTTGGTTTCTTCATCTTTAAGATCGTGCCAGGACATCTCTCCAATGCCGTTCGCATTGTCAGAAATTGGGCCGTATGAATCCATAGCGACGTTATTACCGGTATGGCTTAACATGCCAATACCAACCATCGCAACTCCATATAAAACGTACAGCTTGTCCATTCCGCCGTAAAGCAGTAAAGCAGCCACAAAGCTTGCCGCAATTACGCACAAGGCCCAAACGCTCGATTCCATTCCCAACCCCAAACCAGAAAGAATGGTAGTGGCAGGGCCAAACTTAGTAGATTCCACTATTTCTTTTACTGGTGCTGATTTGGTTGAGGTAAAGTACGAAGTCAAAGGGTTAAAGGCAATCGCCAAACCCACACCAATCGTGGTCAGCATGGCCAATTTCCAGTCGTGAGCATAAACGATGGCGACAACAAATGACCATACAATTGTATTCACACTCGAAACTTCATAGGACCGGAACATAGCCTCTTCGGCATCGTGAGCACGAAGAAACTTAAGGGGGAATTTTTCCCAAATGGGCACGGTAAAAGTACCAAGAATTGAGCTTAACACGCCGATTCCGCGAATGATTAATGGGTAAACAATCCATTTCAATCCATTCACCGGGTCTTGTGACCACAATGCGATACCAAGGATCAACGCGGAAACGATGGTCACTTCATAGCTCTCAAAAATATCAGCAGCCATTCCGGCGCAGTCGCCAACATTATCACCAACAAGGTCGGCAACCACTGCGGCATTACGCGGATCATCTTCTGGAATATCTTTCTCGACCTTTCCAACCAGGTCAGCGCCAACATCGGCCGCTTTAGTGTAAATACCTCCGCCAACACGCATGAACAAAGCCAACAAAGTCCCACCAAATCCAAAACCCAGTAAGGCGTCTGGCGAAGCTTTGCCGAAAATGATAAAGATCACGGTGCCACCAAGAAGGCCTAACCCATCGGTAAGCATGCCTGTGATTGTCCCGGCGTAATAGGCAATAGTGAGTGACTCATTGAAGCTTCTCCTCGCAGCCGAAGCGGCTCGCACACTTGCCTGGATGGCCATTCTCATGCCCAGTTGGCCAACAATTAACGAAAAGGAAGCTCCCAGAACGAAGGCTACTGCCCGACCTATTGAAATAATTAACTGGGTATTATATTTCTCCGGCGGAAATTCCAGCAGTGCTTCGTGGCTCGGTGGAACCACGTAAACAGAGAGGAACAGTGCGAGGAATAAAATTCCAATCGCTGGTAAAATCGTTTTCAGCTGCCTTCTGAGATAAGAATCAGCGCCGATACGGATCGCTTCCCATACTTCCTGCATTTTCTCGGATCCCTTGTCCTTGTTCAGCACTGTTCCTCTGAGCAGCCATGCGTATATCAGGCTGATAAACGCGACAATCAAAACTGCCAGTATGGATATTTGCTCGAAGTTGTTGAGACCATGTCGAGCCAAATCAAGAATATTCATTGCTCCTCCGGTGGTTGTGTTTAATATCCGAGTATTATAAATGAAGAATCCCGTTTTTGGGCGTGTATTTTTTATTCGATTAATACGCTAATTGTAATAGCGATTTTTTCGAAAATTCTCCCTTCTTCTCATATATACTGTATAATACTGTGTTTTGGTTTACTGGCGAGGTTCAAATACCACTGTCAGGTTTTAACAGGCAGATTGCTATTGTAATTCTAATAAAACGAGTGTATTCTGTATTGACAACGGAAGTGCAACTGTTGAATTTGAGGTGTCGTTCGTGTAATGGATAAACCAATTATTAGCCTGATTGATGATGATGACGATTTCCCCGCTATTGCCCGATTGATTGAATTGGGGCGTCAAAAATCATACGTCACCATCGATGATATTCTTCAATTTTTCCCGGAAGCTGAACAGGATGTGGAGCAACTGGAAGAAACATTCGCTGCGTTAATGAGCGCAGGAATTCCCTATGTTGAAGATGAAATAATTCCAGAAGAGCCTACAGATGAAGATTTGAGCGTTGCGGATGAAGAAGCAGCTGAAGTAAAAGCCTCAATTGTTGACGACCTGGAGAATATTGATACTGACGATACGATTGGTTTGTACCTGAAAGAAGTGAGCCGGGTGCCACTTCTAAACGCGGAAGAGGAAGTTGAACTCGCGCAAAGAATTGAACGTGGTCGCATGGCCCGAGAAGAACTGGCAAAAGGGAACGTCAACAATCGCCGCCGCCTCGAATTACGCAAACTTATTGAAGATGGATGGTCTGCGAGGGAGCATCTAATTACTGCGAATTCCCGGCTGGTCATCAGCGTGGCAAAAAAGTATATGGGCCGTGGAGTTCCTTTCCTCGATCTCATTCAAGAAGGCAACATCGGCCTTATTCGGGCAACCAAAAAATTTGATTACCGGCGAGGTCACAAGTTCAGCACATATGCCACCTGGTGGATCAGGCAGGCTGTAACCCGCGCTATCGCTGACCAAGGTCGTACGATTCGTGTGCCAGTGCACATGGGTGATCAGATCAATAAACTTCTTCGTGTTCAGCACCAGTTGACTCAGCGTTTAGGTCGTGAGCCAACTGTGGAAGAGCTGGCTATTGCTTTGGATGTTCCGCCCAAGAAAGTTGAGAATATGATTCAGGTTGCCCGGCGGCCGCTTTCGCTTGAAACGCCAACGGACGATGAAGAAGATTCGGTGTTAGGAGATTTTATTGAAGACGATGAAGCTCCCCCGCCCGATGATTCAGCCACCTACAACCTGCTTCGAGAGCATCTTGAAGACGTGCTCAACGGCTTACCGCCCAGAGAGGTCCGTATCCTGCAACTGAGATATGGTCTGTTAGATGGGCAGGCATACACCCTCGAAGAGGTTGGCAGGAAGATGGGCGTAACGCGGGAACGAGTACGCCAGATTGAAGCCCAGGCGCTTAGCAGGCTTCGTCATCCCTCGATTAGGCGCAAACTTCGCGATTACCTGGGCGAATAATACCGGTGAATTGAAAAGAGTTTAGCCGCCGAGTTTTTTCGGCTCAGGTATAATTTAATCATCAGCACCCAATGCGGAGGAATAACAAATGGCGACAATTTCGCTTCGCGATTATTTTTCTGACATTAATTCATTGATCGAATCAGGTCACGCGAACGAAGCAATATTTCATTGCGTCTCAATCTTAAATATTTATCCAAAGTGCGTTGAAATATACCGATTGCTGGGTCAGGCCTTGCTTGAATCTGGCCGGCTAAGTGAATCTCTGGAAGTTTTCTCGCAACTCTTATCTGTGCTTCCGGATGATTTCACCGCACACGCCGCATTAAGTGAGATTAACAACAAAAATAATCAACTCGATAAAGCCATTTGGCACCTGGAAAGAGCCTTTGAGTCGCAACCTTCTAACGCCTTTGTTCAAGACGAACTGCGGAAGCTTTATACAGCCAGAGATGGGGTTCCGCCCGCAAAAGTCAGGTTGACTCGCGGGGCATTGATCAGGATGTATGCCAAAGGAGAACTCTATCAGCAGGCGATTTCCGAAGCTCTCTCTTTGCTCGAAAGCGATAAAAGTCGCCAGGATATTAAAGTTTTACTGGCAAAAATGTATTCTTTAGCTGATCAAAAACTGGAAGCCGTAGAAATCTGCTCAGACATTTTATCCCAATCGCCTTATTGTTACGAAGCAAATCTCATCATGTATGAGATTGAACAATCCAAGATCGTTAACGGTACAGATTCGCTTTATTGGTCAAGGTTGAAAGAAATTGATCCTTATTTTGCATTTGTTAACCCTCAACAATCCTCCCCGCTAAATGTTCCCTCAGATGCGATCATTTTGGATAAACCGCTATACACTTCTTTGGAAACTGAGGAGGAAATACCCGAATGGGTCAGAATTTTTGGTGGTAGCTGGTCTGCTGATGGCGAAGAGTCACATGCCGCTGAAGCATCCATCCCGGTAACCAAATCGCCCGCAGTTGAAATATTTACAGAATCTCCAGATGCGTTAGACAACGAACCTACAGTTTCGCCAGCGTTTGAAGGCACCCATTCAGAGGAACCGGAAGCAGAGAAAGACGACATCCCTGATTGGATTTCTCAAGCAGGTTGGGTTCGAGCTGTTGATGAGTCCACTTCTCTTGATTCAACCCCAAGCCCAGCAATAGAGTCATTGAACGAAGGCGTTGCGCCAGCCTCGCCTGCCGAAGAACTGCCTGATTGGCTGAAAAGTTTCAGCGCAGAACAAGAAACGGAAATCCCCAGCGAAACCGCAAATCACTCGCCAGATTTCTTGGACTCCGACCTCACAGATATTTCCGCGCTCACCACTGATGAAATTGATCGCATGCTAGAAGATGTGACGGATACCGGCCTTGAAAAAGAACAGGCGAATTTCGAAATTTCCGATTTGCCCACTCCGGCTCAAAATGGAGAACCCCATCATACCCTCTCGCAATCTTCTCAGGCACCAGAGTCTTCCGATTTGCCTGACTGGCTTAAAGACCTTGAAACAAGTGAACCTTTTCCTCCTGATGACTTCGCTGCAGCTCCCCAATGGATGCCTGATAAAGACAACGCTTTCTTGGAAGACCAGAGCCTTGCAGAAGAACCTACCAGACCATCAGTTGGTTCTAACGCGTTCACGATTGATTCTATTGCGGACCTTTCGCCATCTGAGCTTGACTCAGCAGCTGAAGCACTTCCTTCCATTGAGCGTCCGCTAAAGGAATTATCAGATGAATTGGCGCAACCCGATCTTGAGCCCGATGCGCATCCACCAGAGATAGAAACACCGCCTGCGAAAATTGAAGAGCATCATGTGAAAAGCGATGTGCCCTCCTGGGTCAAAAAGATTCTCGCCAGCGCAGAGCCAATCACCTCCGCCGCAGTGCCCAAGTCTAATGAGACTGAAAAAGAAATCGAAGAAGATGTCTCTCCGTTGATTACAGACCTGCCGGAAGAAATTCCAGAAAAAGGAGCCATTTCAGAAGAGGTTAACCTTGAGTTAATGTCTTGGCTGGAAGATATCAACCCAGACGACGCGCTCGAAGATACTTCACAGGCTGAAATTGCCCAACCAACTTCAGCGCTCACTCCTTCTCTGGCTGCCCAAGATATTTCTCTTGAGAGTTTAGTTGACCTTTCGCAGCCTACGCCCACTGCGCTTGAATCAGAAACCGCTGTTTTGGAAGAAGCAGATCAAGTGCAAGCTCTCGACGACCACGATGCGCTTGATATACATGACAGGTTGTCATCTTTGCTTGACGCAGATATACTTCCTTCTGCTTCAGAAATCTCAGACGTTGCACCTATTTTTCCAGAGCAAATAGACGCTCCAGTAACTTCTTCCGTTTCAAGCCCTGAAGATGGTTCCTCTATCGAAAAGGAAGTTCTACGCCTCCTTGATGAAAGCAAGTTCCAGGAAATTGATGACCTTTTATCTGAAACACCCGCTGCTGCAGACTTATGGCAGTTGATGTATGACAAAGCAGAAACGCTATCTCAAGCAGGTTTGGGTTCATTCCAATTATGGAAAACCATTGGCGATATCGGTTTAAAAGATGCAAATTTGGCACAAGCGATTGAAGCCTATCAAAAGGCCGAAAGTTACTTATTTCATCATTAAAGGGAGCACTCATTGGAGCGTACGCTTGTTTTAATCAAACCAGATGGAGTTCAGAGAAACCTGATAGGGAATATCATAACTCGCCTTGAGCAGCGTGGTTTAAAACTGGTTGCTGCTAAGCTGGTGCAAGTGTCCAACGAGCTTGCCAGCGCACACTACAAAGTTCACTTTGGCAAACCCTTTTACGCTGGCCTGATTCAATATATAACGAAATCTCCGGTGATGGCAATGGTATGGGAAGGCCCTGAAGCGATTAAGGCCGTAAGACAAACCATGGGTGCTACCAATCCCTTACAAGCCGCGCCAGGAACGGTAAGGCACGACTTTGGCTTGATGACTGGCAGGAATTTAACTCACGCGTCAGATTCACCCGATACAGCACAGGCTGAGATTGCCCTTTGGTTTAAACCGGAAGAAATAATCACATGGTCTCATACGAATGAGGACTGGCTTACAGGTGATAATTAAGTCGCCCGGCACCTTTTCTTTTTCTCGATCGTCCTTTTTTGACCCCGATGATAAGTTAACGACCACAAGAGTGAGTTTAACTTACTCATTTAATGTTGTATTGAATGATTGTTCGCAAAAAAGCAGGAACGATTGATACACCACCCCATCCAAGCACACGAAAACTCGCATTTTCAATTCAGGTAGAGGGGTTGTATTTTATTAGTCTTATCTTTTAAATCCAGCACAACAATAAAAGAAAGAATGAGGACATTACCTCTTTCTAGAGCATTACTTGAGTTGAAAGATAGGCTTGTTTTTTTTGCAGCCTGTCAGATAAGAGTATAATTCGCCCTAACTACATAGACGGTCGCAACCTGAGCAAAGTGCAAGCGCAGGCTATTTCGTCTTATTTTACAACTATTAATTTATAGGTGATAATATGAAAACCAATCGACCCTCAAAACGCGCGTTTGTAAATTTCTTATTGTTGTTTCTCGTTTTTTCATTTGTTCTGAGTGCGTGCACCGCGCCTGCCGGTTCAACCCCTCAAAAAGCCAACTCCACCGATACCCGTTTTTCAACTCAAGGTGAGACGGTTGCGCCTTCTCTCCTGACCAGCACACCTGAGCCGTCGCCAACCTTCACAGCAACCTCTCTGCCTCCTACTCCTACGCCTGATACGGGAATACGTACTGGAATGTTTGACTTTCGTGAGAAAGTCTGCATGATTATGGACAACGGGGTAACAACCTGCGATTTAATCCCAAAAGTTGTAAGGCTATTTAAATTCTCTGACAAACTCTTCAACCACTTTGCTGAACTAATAGAATACGATTTACATGATACCCAAATGTTCAATGGCGAGAACTATGTCAGAATCGTTGGCATGAATCAATTAGACACGCTAAGCAATGACGGGAAGAATCTTTACTACGTCCCTTTAAGCAAAATTGTACCGCTCGACGAAGAAAACAAAGCGTATTTAATCTGGAGGGAGATTCTTGACGGTCGTGCAATAAAAACTGAAACCTATAACGAAGTACAATACAACCCTTACAACCCCTACGAATCAGTTCAGCAGGTTGATCTATTCCTCCCGTTTGGTGATGGGCGGGACCGCCAGTTTTATGTTTATGTCATCCGAATCCAAAACCCGGCTGATTTCAAAATCACGGAAGAAACATATTGTGGCAAGCACTACGCCTACACCGAAATCCTCATGAATGTGAATGGACACATTTACAAACATGGCCTGGCTCTGAATGTAATAGAAGATATGAACCACCCAAAAGATTTTTTTCTCGCGAACAATAATGATTTCGATGCGAAGTGGTCTCAAATGATTGATAAAAAGTCATACTTAAGCCAAGTGGGTCCCCAGTATGATTACTATCTTAACCATCCAAATGAGCGAGAGAAGGACTATAAAAACATTTATGTTTACGATTTTTTTGCGTTCTCTCTTGTAGTGAGTTTTGATGAAGACGGACACACATACTTTAACCGAGACGCATATTCGGTCGCAATGGATCCGGAATATATAGCAGGCGCTTTGGAAGCTGCCAGTTGCTTGCCGGATGGCTATTATGATGAATGGTTCAATTCAGGCGGGGAAAAATATACAATTTTCTTCCCTGTTTACTCACCTGCGACAGCGTATTTTCACAATTTAATGGATACCGAACCGTGGACTGATGATCCTGAATACCGGAACATCCTTTCGGATGAAGAAGTAGAAAAAATTCAGCAATTAATCGAGCTGGTGGATAATAGCAACAACCAGTAAGTGAGAACCACAATCAGGCTTGGCAGGTATTTTTTATATCTTCCAAGCCTGAATCTATTTATTAACAAGCAAAACTTTGACAACGGTAAGCCATTTTTTGGTGGTTAAGTGTATTAAATATCACCTTTCTGCCTGAATTTCCAGTCACTTTCTTGAGACACTAAGTCGTTTTCGTTGGTGTAACATATTTTCTGTAAATTGCTGAACCTTAACAAAAGCGGTGAGTCAGAAGTATCCTTAAGGTGACTAAACCATACAAGGAGAACAAAATGACTCACCAAAATGATTATACCTTTGCA